>PVBE012169548.1_pt1 | contig 20421 bp, 14 predicted proteins | sample 1631181 | NCBI WGS metagenome assembly PVBE01 (sample SAMN08397723, study PRJNA350692) | Marine metagenome, whole genome shotgun sequencing project. | isolation source: water | place: Pacific Ocean | collected 2012-04 | reverse complement strand
TTTCCCCTGGGAAAAATATTTCTTCGTCTCTCTTTGCAAGAGAGATGTGTGGAATATCTAGATTATATTTTTTAAGCGCACGCGTTGCTATATTTAATTGCCCCTTACCCCCATCTACTATTACTAAGTCTGGTACTGGCCAGATTTCTTTTTTTGAAGATTGGTGATATCTATTAAATCTTCTCTCGAGCATTTCTTTCATCATAGCAAAGTCGTTTGGCTTGCCTTCAACTTTCATTTTGAATTTCCTATATTCTTTTTTATCTGGCTCCCCTTCTTTAAATACCACCATAGAACCCACTGCTTCGTTTCCATAAATATTTGAAATATCATACCCTTCTATTCGTTTTAGTGGTTTTCCTATTTTTAATAATCTTGATAATTCATGTGCATCGTTTTCGTATTTTTCAACTACTCCTACCATACGAGAGTGTCCCAATACCTTTTCTAAGCTTAAAAGTTGGTATTCGAGCTTACTAGTTTTTTCTTCTTCTTTTTCTTTTTTAGCCTCGCGCAATTCTCTTTTCACGGTCTTAATAACTTGACCCTTTTTTCCTTCAAAAAACCAAATTACTTTTTTTACCGACTTTGCATATTCCTTTTTGTCTACCATTCCTACGCATGTACCTGGGCATCTTCCTAGCTGGAAATCAAAGCAGGGGTGTCCCTGACCTGGCTTACATTTTTCTGGTCGCCATTGAAATATGCGTTTCATAACCTTTAAAGCTTCTCTGAGAGCACCTACATCTGTAAATGGTCCAAAATATTTTCCGCTTTTTTCCAATTTCCTTACAACTTTTACTGTTGGATAATCTTCTTCTACAGTTATTTTCACATACGCATACATTTTGTCATCTCGCATTATGACATTATATGGCGGTTGGAATTTTTTTATGAAATTTGCTTCTAAAAGAAGCGCTTCTATTTCGGTATCAACCTGTCTAATTTCAAAATTAGTAATTTTTTCTACCATTAAAGTTTTTGCGGGAGATAGGTTTGCAGATTTTACAAAGTATGAGCGTACTCTGCTTTGTAAGTTACTTGCTTTTCCAATATACAAAATCTTTCTTCGTTCTTTGAAGATATATATTCCTGGTGTTTTTGGAAGACTTTTAATTTTTTTCTCTAATGCTTTTTGCATTCACTTACTATAGTGAAAGAAGTTTAATTATTTTTTTACTTTCTACTGCCCAGAGAAATGTAGATAAACGGGGTCCTGTATCTTTTCCTATAAGTAGATTATATACGTCTTTAAAGAATGCGCGTTGTAATGGGGCATTTTCTTTTTGTGAAAGTGTGTCGTCTTTTGGTATGGCATATACATGCTTTTCTAATTCTTTTATATCTTCCATACCAGAATCTAGTAACTGCTTTAGTTCTCGTACATAATCTTTTGCTTTGTCAGACATTTTATTCCAATATTCTGTATTCTGCTCTTCTCTTAAAGCTATCATTTCTTCTGGGTTATAAGTTTCTAGCCAAGCTTTTGCGAGAGGTAGCCTTACATCTATTGAATCAATGTCATACTGCATATCTAAAGCTAAGAGTATTTCTTTAATTTTATCTGCGTTCCACTGCACAATTTGTCCAAGTGATACTGCCAAGCGCATTGGCAATGGTTTTTCAAATTGGATTTCTTTTGTTCCTTTAAAACTAATTTCAACTTGTCTCAATTCTATATCTGTTAATTCCTTTTTTAAGCTCGCTTTAACAGTTCTATCAAATTCATCGTATTGTCTGTAAATTTCTGTATTTAATGCTACAGAAAAACTTTGATTTGGTGTTTTTCTGAGGTATATCCATTTTAAAAGACTCGGCTGATAAATTGAAAGCAATTCTCCTACTGTGATGCTGTTTCCTTTTGAGCCAGACATTTTACTTCCCTGCCCCTGTAAACCTACAAATTTATATTCTGGTGTTACTGGAGAGATGGTTTTGTAAATTTTTTCAATAATATTTCTTGCACCATCAACACCTCCACCTGGTGATTGGTGGTCGTGCCCAGATGGCTCAAAAACTACTCTTTCGTACATTTGCCTCATTGCCCAATCTGCTTTCCAGATTAGCTTTACTATATGTGTCTTTTTTATGTCAATCTTTTCTTCTTTTTTTGTGTCGTAACACATGTATGTAACGGTGGACTCGCCATCGTATGAGGTAATTCGTGTATTATCTTTTCCGGTATGCTCAGAATATACTGATATAGGAAAATACTCCTCAATAAATTTTTCTTCGTCTATTCCTCTTGAGGCCTTTCCCTTGTCCGACATAAGAGATAATAATATCTTTGCTATCTCTTTTCTTCCCTTAAGTGCTGTGATGATGTGATCGTCATAATCACCGTTTTTATATTTTTTAGTTTGATATAAATATTCAACATCAAAGCCTAATTCGTTCAACGATTTTTCATATTCCTCTTCATGGTGTAAAGCATACGACTCATGACAATCATCTTTATCTGGAACACTAGATAAGGGCTTTCCTATATGTTCCTCAAATGATTCTGGAAGACCCGCGGGAACTTTTCGAAAGCGATCAAAATCATCCCATGAATATATGAGCCTAGTTTTCTTTCCTAAGCTGTTTAAAGCTTCGGCTCCCACATATGCGGTAATAAAATCTCTAAAGTTTCCGAAATGAACTGCACCTGATGGGCTTATACCAGCAGCACAAGTGTATACCTTTTGGTCTGGAAATTTTTCCAGCACTTCTTTTGCTATTCTTTCCCCCCAAAATACATTTTGCTTTTCTTCTTTTGGCATTTCGTTACCTTACCAAATATGTTTGAAAATTGGAAGTTATTTAAAAACCCCTGATATACATCAGGGGTTTTTATTTACTTTTCTTTTTTGTCGGTTTCTTTTTTACTGGCTTCTTTGCTTTTGGCTTTTTCTTACTAGTGGCTGTTTTTTTCTTTCCCTTTTTTTGTTTTATCATTTTTTCTACTTTTTCTACAATTTGAGAAGGTATGTAATTACTTTTTACAAAATAGTCGTCTGCTCCGTATTCAAATCCTTTTTCTATCTCTTCTTCTTGTGCAAGGTTTGAGAAAATGAGTACCGGCACGTCTTTAATGCTGTTTATTGATTTCACTTCTTGCAAAACTTGATACCCGTCAACTTCCGGCATTATTAAATCTAGCAATACCAAATCAGGTTTGTTTTCTTTCATGGTTGTAGATACTGTTGCTCCAGATAATGCTATTGCGACATCGTAGCCCTCTTGTTCAAACCTTGTTTTATACATTTCTACAAGAAATGGTTCATCTTCCACAATAAGTATTTTATTTTTGCCAGGTTTTTTTACCATATTATTTTTTATCTACTATAATCTTATGCTCTTTATTCATTAGTTTACTCTCCTTTGGTAATTTGGGCAATTTACCTGGATTTATCTGCAAACTAAACCCGAATTCGCTACCTTTATCTGGTCCTTCGCTTTTTGCCCAAATCTTTCCACCATGTACCTGAACCATCATACGTGCGACATATAAACCAAGTCCACTCCCTTTTGTATTAGAGGCAGATGCTTTTCCTCCAACGCGAGAAAATTTATTGAATAATCCAGCCTGCTCTTCTGCTGTCATTCCGAAACCAGTATCTTTTACTTTGAACAAAACTTCTTTTCCCTCTTTATACAATTCTACTCTTACACTTCCTTTTTTTGTATATTTTATTGAGTTGTCAATTATGTTTAAAATAACCTGTCGTAACTTTAAAGTGTCTAAGGTTAATAAAGGAATATCTTTTGCACCATTCCAAATTAATTCTAATTTTTTCTTTTCTGAAGCTTCTTTTAATTCCTCAACTACGGAATCAACAATTTTTGTAAGGTTTGCTTTTTCAAACTCGTATTTTAATTTACCACTTTCAATTCTTGAGATGCTTAAAAGCATGTCTATTAGGCCAACTAATCTTTTATTGCTGTTAAATATTTTTCTCATTGAAGTTTTTTGATCTGTACTCATTTTTCCAAATGAACCTTCAAGTAACATAGATGCATACCCACCGATAGCTGTCATGGGTGTGCGCAATTGATGTGATGCTATTGAAATGAATTCTGACTTTTGTTTGTCTAGAAGTTGCAGTTGCTCATGGGCTGTTGCGAGCATTTCCTTACTTTGAACTTCTTTAATTACGCTACGAATTAATAAAACACCTACTACAACTGTTATTACAAAAAGTATTCCATCTATTATTTGGTCAGTACGATTTACCTGCAATAACATTCTTAGAATTACAAATCCCCATAAGCTAAATACAAATACTTCGGTTGTAATTATTTTCACTTTAAATAAATTGTGCTTTATCACTGCATAAAATATTACTGCTACCATTATTATGATAGTAACTTGCCCAAGCCAATTATAATCAAAATTTCCTTGCAGTGGTAAAGTTAGGTTTGTTGTAACACCTATTATTGTTGATGTTAAAGTACCTATGAATACAAATATAATTTGTTTTTTTGCAAGGCCCTTCGTGCTTTTAAATACTCTAAAAAAGTTTGCATAAACATATAAAAAATAAGCGTTTATATATGCTCCATAAATCCAATGAAGTGTGTTATTGAAAATTATAATATTTTCTTCACCTCCCAAACCCAAAATCACGTCCTTTATTAGAAGGTTTGGGTACAGTGAAAAAAATGCTATAAAAGCAAATGGTATAAATAGAATGGTCTGAAATTTTTTAGAAAATGAATATTCCTCATCAATAAATAAATATGACAAGAAAATATATGGATATGGTATTGCCGCAGCTGAAAGATAGAGTAGGTGTGCCCAAAACAAGGTGCTTTCGACTGAATCGCTTGCCCTGTACATAAACATTGTTAATATCCAGAAAAAAATCACTAAAACAAAAATAAAAAATATTCTATTTCTTCTATTTAATGTTTCTGTAAGCAATACTATAAATGCAAAAGCTAACGTTATTACTCCTACAATTGCTAATGCTATATTAATTGTATCAAAACCTATCATTTATTAATTACTTTTTTTATTCTATTTATCTTATCACTACTTATTACTTCTTTAAAATTTTGATATTTTGCTAATCTAAATCCTAGCCCTTTACTTAAGTTTACAATATGATCGACATTTTTTAAATTGGCTCTATTTATAACGTAATGTTCATCCCAATTATTTGCTGCTAATATCATTATTTCACACATACAGCAAAAATTATCATATTTGTCCTTTAGACCAAAATTAAAATGACTATCAATATTTGGAGTATGAACTACGCCAGCTTCTATTGCCATGACATCTTCTCTTTCAAAAACCTCAGGATGTACGTCTGATGGCTGCGCGTCATCTACAATAATTGCCCCTGATTTCAAATAGTCATTACGAACTACTGCTTCTGGTGCGTTTGTTGCCGTGATAATTATGTCAGCTTTTTTTATTTCTTGAATTTTTGGTGTGGTTTCTATATTTATTTTCTGATTTATTGAACTAACTTCTTCAATTAAATTTTTAAAAAAATGTTTTTTTCTTTCTATGTCAATCAGCAATAAATTTGCAAAACCCTCTTTAGCAAGTATCTTTGCGGAAGTTGATCCTATGGAACCTGTTGCACCCACTATAGCAACAACAATAAAATTTTTGTCCATTCCAATTTCTTTTACTAATTTTATAACGTTGGATGTTACTGTATATGCTGTATATGCATGGCCCGTTGTTATGTTTATTTTTACTTTATCAATAATATCAAGGCCTCCTTTACTTAGAGATGTGGTTAATCCCCCTAAACCAATTATTGATGCGCCTAATTTTTTTGAAAATTTCGCTGATTTAATTATTTTCTTTAATGCCAATTCTCTATGCTCCATCATTTGTTTTGCTGTCATTGGGAAAGCAACTACAAGGCCTGGTATTTCTTCACCATTTTTTAATGACTTTAATCCAGATACTTCAGATACAACAATTGGCCACATATGAAATATTATAAATTCTAACAATTTGTTTGGGAAAAATTTAAAAAAAGGATACTTCCGGTATACGTCACTCAAATCTCTAGAGTGAACTAAAAATGAATACTTAAATTTTTTTCTACGTATACTAAAAGGTAGAATGTTAACAAACAAATCTCTTATCGCATGCAATATTGCTATAATACTTTTCACTTCTCAACTATAACAAAAAGGCCACTTGTTAGTAAGTGCTTTATTGATACTATTTTTATGTTCAAAATAAAAAAAGGTTTTTTAATTTCTCCTATCTAACCATTCCATGGCATTATCTTCACTATAAAAATAGTCAATATACCATGTATTAAAAATTGTATTTAGTATGAATTTAAAAATTGAAGGAACAATTTTTTTAGGACCCACTACAGCTACTGCTTTTACTTGCCTGTGTCTACTTAAATAACGATATATTGACTGGGCCTCTTCAGGCAAATTCTTTGTTTTTTCACCTGTGCTCTTAATATTAATAAGGATTTTAAACTTCTTTTTTTTGTCTTTACTAAAATGTCTTAATATAGAGTCTTTAATTAATTTGGTTTGTAAAATAATTTCTTGATCACTTTCTAATACCTCACTAAATGTAACTAATAAATAGCCTTTAGAATTTTGCTTTATTTTAAACGAATTTGTGATTAAACTTTTATTCATATTTATTACTATACTATATATATTTATTTCTTAAAATGTATGAATAATATATTCCCAGCATTATTATTATATAACCTAAAATTGAAATTATAGAACCTATTGTACTATGAATTGCTGTATGTGCTGTTAAAAATACAGTATCACCTATTGCGAGAATAATTCCTCCATAACTTAATAGATAAACTTTTGCCTTTAGCTTAACATGATCATCTTTTTTTAAAAATTTTAATAAACTTGTAAGCCACAGAAGTCCGATTGATAAAGTTGCTAGTGATAACATTGTGGCAGGAATAAAATGTAGATTTAACCAAATTGTTCCACTATTATTTACAGATATTTCAGAATAAAAAAATATTCTAAACAATGTTGAAAAAAATATTATCAGAATAATTGACCAAAGTAATATTTTTTTATTACTTCTTACAAATAAATTCTGTTGAATTATTGGCGTTAAAAATAAATATATAATTGCAACCAGTACACTAATTCTCGCAAGTAACGATATTTGCGTTAACAATTTTAGTGATAAGCTGTTTTTTAATAAGTTAATTAAAAATAGTAATAGTAAATTGATTGCTACAAATATAAAAAATGGGTAAAAATTATGTAATTCACTATAAGGCTTTTTGCGTGATAAAAAGTAAACTCTAAATGAAATTAATATTGCTATTATAGCCATTGTTGGATAGAGAAGAATGGAAAAACTAAACATAAAATTTTTTTAAAAACTTTCAATAAATGAAATAATGGACGAATTTTTTGTTTTACCTGAATTAATAAATACTACCGTATCCCTTTTTTTAAAAATGTTTTTACCTAGTGATGCGTAAACAATGCTTGAAAATGGCTCTGTCTCAGCTAAATGCTTGTATTTATTATACACGTCCTTCATCTCTTTGCCATTAATCATTAATACTTTATGACCTCTTTTCTGCATATCATCCATTACACGAATATATGGTGACTGCTGATAACTGTCTATTTCAGAGCTTAATACTTTTTTGTCTTTTACTTCAATTCCAATGACTTTTATTTGTGAATTTTCTCTTTCAACTGATTGCACTAAACTTGTAAAGAGTGCCCCACTTGCAATTGGAACAACAATATAATCTGGTTCAACTTCTCTTTTTAGTTCATCAAGTATACTTTCAAATCCTTTTTCAAAACCTGTTGTTACATCCCAAATTATTTCATCGTCTTTTTCACGAGCAATAGTAATAACTTCTTCTGTGCGTAAACTTCTCTCCTTCAAATTTTTTTCTATTACATCATAAGCAATATTACGCAGAGAATTTTTTAAATCATTTGAAATATTTTTATCTACTATGCAAACTACTTTTATATCAGTACCTCTTGCAGCTTCTGCAAGTGAGTACCCTCTTTCTCCATTTGTCACTATTACTAACTTGTCTACAAGCAGTCTTTTTGCTTCTCTAATGATTAATGTATTTCGTCTGTCTTGAACGGTTCCAAATTTATTTTTACTTTCATCATATATGTATGCATTCTCTATGCCATATGTCTTTATAAACTCTGCCGTCTTGAAAAGTTTTTCATCATTTTGTGGAAATTGAATATTACTCTTTCCATGTCTCCAAGCAGAATCAAAAATCGACTTATACGCTTCTGCTATAGCGTTATTTTCTATTAATACTCCAAACATGCTTTTGAATGATAATGCAATCACTTTATTTCCAAAAATAATTATCTCTGATTGTGATAATTTTTTTGAACGTGGTATTAGAATTGCATGTTTGTCAACATGTCCTTTGAAAAAATCTAGTTCTTTTTCTTGTGAAAGTATTGCGCGAACATTATTTTTCTTATTTAAAAAATCCTTATAAAAAGATTGGAAGTACTTTGGTAGCATATTTGCCTTGTCCTCATTTGTTGCATATATTCTTACACTCTTTTTTGTTTCTCGTAATGATTCGTAAATAGCTTTAATGGATTCTTTCCCTTCAAAAAAATTTATTGTTGGCTTACCTATTAAGTCGTTTTGTTTTTCTTTAAATAAAGTTTCCAATTCTGGAAGTACTGTATTTACTTCATTTAAAAGTTCGTTTTGTTTTTCAATTGTTTCCTCTATTGTCCTTATGAGATTAGATGGAGGGGTTGCTGTATAGCGTTTTACTTTATTTTCTTCGGAAGTATTTACTAAACCCTGTTCTATTAATGCCTCAATTATTACATAAGTTGTACTTCTATTTATACCTGCTTTTTTTGCAATATCACTCACTGCAGATTTACCCATCTCAAGAAGGGTTAAGTATATTTTAGCCTCTTTTTCAGAAAGCCCATATTTTTTAAGTATTTTTTCTATCATATTGTCGTCAATCGTTCACAACAATATAATGTTTTAGTGGTTTTGTCAATATTTTTATGTAAATAAAAGCCCCTTGGTATTGTTACCTTGGGGCAGAGAGCCTGTTACTCGAAAGTCACAGGTACGGGGTGTACACCCGCTGCTCTCTTCCGTGGCGTAATAACTTTAACACCAACGGTTAACGGAAACTGAAGAACGAGACTTGGGAGAATGACAAGTGTAGCGACCAGTGCACTAACCATAGACACAACCATGAGAAATCCCAAATTCCACAGAGGAACGAACGTTGAAAGCATTAGAAACCCGAAAGCGCAGTTACTAATGCAGTCGTACGTTATTGGGGTACCACCCTTGAACAGAGCAATTTCTACTGCTTCTTCAACTGAAGAACCACGCCGCAATTCCTCACGAACTCTATTGATGTAGTGCACCCCGAAGTCAATCGCAATGCAGCATGTTACGGTGGCAACCGACATATTCGCGATATCTAGAGAAATTCCCATGAATCCCATCAGGCCCATGACGAATGCCGTTGTGACGCAGATAGGAATAATGCCAACTCCCGCGAGACGGATGCGCATCCAGAACCAACTCAACAGGATGAACATCAGAATGATGGTTGAAACCATCGAGTAGAGCTTCCCTTCAACTACGTATTTAGGGAAAACGCTCCAAACGAAGAACTCACCACCTCTGTTTACCTGTAGCATGGGGTCACCGACCATCAGTCCTGTGTGTTCCCACGCGCTCGAAACGATTTTCTCGTCTCTCGCATCGATAAATAGATTCACCAATACTCTGTCCTTGTTGAACGTGACAAAATCATTGATGAATTCTTGATCGTCAAAAAGTGAAAGTTGTTCTGCTGCCTCTCTTGTATCAGGTACTGCATCTACTTTGGAGGCAAAGACGCCAAAGAGCCTCTTTACCCTTTCAGGGTACGATACTCCAAAGATGATGCCGGGGTGCTTAAACAGCCGCTTCATGTACGTGTCGACCGCATTCAAAAACTCTGGGTCGTTCACGTCATTTGACGAATGCGAGATATCAACCTGAACGAAACCTGTGCCACCGAAGTGCTCAAGGAACAGGTCGTAACCGTTTCTTACTGGATCACCCTTTGAGAACATCTCAGGTGGGTTTGACGTTACCTCAAGTCTTGCGATGTCGCCCATGCTGAGAAGAACGACCAATGCAATGCAGGTAAATACTGTAGGACGTTTGTTAAACGCCATGTTTCGCACCGCCAAGAGGGCTCTTTTGACCATTCTTTCCAGAAAAACTGATGTCTTTGTCTTGTCTTTCTGAACTGCTTTCTGAAAGAATGCGAAAGAGAGTGTGAGCGCCGGGAGAAACACTACTGAGAGTAGCGCTCCAGCTGCGATTCCTGAAGCACAGTAGAGACCAAATTCCTTAACGGAGTAAATCTCTACGATGAATAGGGTCGCAAAGCCCACTGTCGAAGTTATACCAGCGTGCATGATGGATGGTGCCACACCTTCCATTGATTCACTGGTAATATCGGCGAGGCTGTAGGAGCTCCCGTATTCTTCCCTCATACGATATATAAGATGAAAGCCGTGTGAGCTTACCACTGCTGTTAGCAGAAGCGGAAGTGCGGATGTGAGTACGTTCTGAGGAAAGCCGAGCCACCCCATGATTCCCATACCCCATATAGTAGAAAGGCCAATGGTAGTAAGAATCATGATTGCGGAACGCCAGCCGAGAGTAGCACTCATAAACACAAGAATTGCAATAACTGCAACACCAATGAACAACTGAGCTTCTGCTTCTGTAATCTTCTCAATTGAAACGTTCAGGTGGTGCATTGCGAATATGCCTGCCTTGAATTCCGAATCTTGTTCAAAGACACTTTTCAGAGCTTCAAGCTCTGCATGAACCGTCTCTTGCGAAACGCTGTCTTCGATGCGAAACCATACCAAGGTTGCTTTTCCTGAAACAGAAACCAAGCGCCCTTTCAAAAGCGGGTCTCCCATCACCAGACTCTTGAGAGAAGCTAGCTCAACTTCCGTTACAGGAATCTCTGTAATGAGATTGTTGACTACGAGGTCTCCACTCTCATCTGCTCGAATGTACGGATAGCTAGTGAATGAGTTCACTCGCCCTACGAGCCCAGTAACATCCTCTGCGGATGCTGTGACTTTGCGAACCTTCTTGAGACACTCGGTTTTGAAAATGGGCATATCCACAGTTGTGGTTGCTTCATTTTCAGAACTTTTTTCACAGACAAGAACCAAGACTGCTGTGTTCTGGTCTGGAAAATGTGCTTGAAGGGCTACATCTTCTTTCACACGCGGGTCACTTGAAGGAAAGTTCCCCTTTGTGACTGGTCGCATTTCTGTTGAGATGCCTGCTGCTACGGGAATTGTGAGTAGCAACACAGTAAACACTATCCACTTTGGGTAGTCTGTAACTATGCGCGTTGCCAGTTTGAGCCAATACGACATGTTCCTACCTCTTTTGGGTTTAGTTGTCGATGTGCAAAAATGCCATCTTTCCACCGTATTCTATCAGAGAATTTGGTGACAAAAAAGCTCTTTAAAGTATAGTATACACTACTTTTTGTCAATATTAATTACACTCTATTACCGTTTAGTGTAAATTATTTTAATATTATTTTTATGATTTATGTATGAGTGTATGCTGGTTTCTTTACCGGCTCTGGCGCTTCATCCATGAGTTTATATACACGTTTCATCATTTTTTCTGCTACAGGAATTAGCTCTTCATCTTTACCAGCTATTTCATGATAGAAAAATGGCTGTCCAATGCGTACTGTAATTTTTCTCCTAAATGTAAAAAATTGTAATGGATTTAACTTTCCTGCACCACTTAATCCAACGGGTATTACAAGCCATCCAGATTCTCTTGCGAGATATGCAATGCCTGGTCTTGCTTTAGCTTTCATCCCAGGATATACCACTTTACCTTCTGGGAAAAAAAGCATTGATTGTTTTCTATCATTAAATACATCCATTGATGGTTTTAATACTTCTTCTATGGTGCCTGACTTCGGGGCAACTGGAAAACATCCATACATTAATAGAAAGGGACGTAATAATGGATTGTTTAAAAACTTTATACTTGTTGCAAACCTAAAAGGAAAAAGGTTTTTTAAATTTTTAAAAGGCAATGATGATGCAAGTAACCAAGGATCAAACATACCACGATGATTTGTAATAAAAATAACTGGTCCTTGTGAAGTGTTTAGAAACTGTGTTCCTTCGACTTTAAGACCAGCAAAAATTGTAGTTAGTGGACGAATAGTAAGTGTTGAAATCCACTGAAAATATATTGTTATTTTTTTCATTTGTTTTTGTTTGCTGTTTAATTCTAGCATAAAATTACTTATTTTTCAAGTAAAAACCCGTCCGAATACCTGCCCGAATGACTTGTTCGGGCGGGGACTTCGTCCGGGGTTTTTCTTTGAGCTTAAGCTCCTTTTTGAAAATTGGGTACCTCCCAGGATTCTTGACTGAGGAATTTTTGAGGACCTTTCTCACTAAAGCATGGCGGGCATGCTAACGTAAGAAATTCATGAATTATTGTCGTACCTTCCACGACAGTTATTTCTACTTCTTCCAATTCATCTCGCAGAAAGACTCCTTCACAAAATCCACAACTTGGAACGTTCGATTGGATTATGTATTCCATAATCTTCCCCCTTGGAACTACTTTCTTTATAGCACACCTTCTGATTTTTACAATGCTACATTTCTTCTACTGCTTCTATACCGAGTAATGAAAGTCCTGACTCAATTACGCTTTTTACTTGAGTTGAAAGCAATAGCCTTGCTTGTACTAAGCTTTCGGATTCAGCTTCTAGTATTTTATGGCTATGATAAAAATGAGAATATAATTTTGTTAAATCAAAAAGGTAGTTTGCAAGTTTTGCAGGATTATACTCTTTCACAACCTCTTCAGTAACCTCTGGATAACGTAGCAAGGAATGTATAATACTTTTTTCCTCATCTGTATCTAAGGTGTGTAATTCTGATTTTCCTTTTTTCACTTTTCCTTTTTTCAAAATACTATTAATTCTTGCAGCCGTGTAAAGAATGTATGATGCAGTAAACCCTTCAAATGACAGTGCTCGCTTTGTATCAAAGGTTATCTTTTTTTGTGTATCTACTTTTAACATTTCAAACTTAAGCGTAGCTAGGGCAAGTGCGCTTGCCACTGAATTTATTTTATCCTCTTTCCAATCGCTGTGCCTTTTTTCGGTTTCTTTTTTTGTGCTTTCTATTAATTCATCTCTAAGTGAATCGTATGTAATTACATTTCCTCTTCTAGAAGACATTGCCCCTGTTGGAAGGTCTACGAAGTCATAAGTCTGATTTGTCATGGGCGTATCTATTCCCATGAGTTCTAATGTTTTGAAGAATTGTTGAAAATATAATTTTTGCCTTACGTCTGTTTGTACTAAAGCTTCGTCAAAATTAAAATCTTTTATTTTTTCTTCTGCAAGTGCAAGTTCTTTTGTTGAATACAAAGGAGAGCCATCGGAACGTAATATAAGAAATACATCCAGATTATATTTACTAAGATCAACAATTGTTGCGCCCTCACTTACTTTTGCTATTCCTTCATCAAGTAATTTCTGTACTATTTTTTTTCCCGTTTTTTCAAATTCACTTTCAAAATACCAGCGTTTAAAAGTAACGCCTAATTCTTTATATATTTCGTTTAATTCATCGATGCTCCACTTACGAGTTGTTTTCCAGAGTTTCAATAATTTTTTATCTCCCTCTTCAATTCTTTTTCTTATATCTTCAACTTCTTTTTTTAAATCAGGATTTTTTTCTAATGCTTTTTCTGCTTCAGTATAAATACTTCCAAGATATTCTGTTTTATTTTTGGGTGCGGTTTCACCATCGTGGTTTTTTTCCATCATCCAAAGAATTTTTTCTATATGCGCCCCAACGTCTCCTGAATAATTTATAGGAATGATATCGTATCCATTTGCATTGAAAGCATTTACCATAGCTTGCCCTAAAACAGTTCCTCTTACGTGACCTACATGAAAACTTTTGTGTGTGTTTGGTTGGGAAAATTCAAAAAGAATTGTTTTTCCCTTTTTTTCACTTTTCCCGTATTTTTCTTTTTTCTTTTCAATTTCTTCTATAACGTTTTTTGCAATATTTTTTGTTTTAAAATTTATATATGGACCTGCACTTTCCGCATTTTCTATTAGCTCTTTTTTTTCAATGTTTCCATTTATTTTTTCTGCTAATTTACTTGAAAGTTCTGCTGGTGCTTTATCTTCATTTTTAGCTATAGAAAAACAGCCAAAAGCAATGCTCCCCAATGTGATGTCTGGTGGATATGAAAGAAGCACTTCTTTTTCTTCAATATCTCGTTCAAGTGCTTTTGATACATGTGATATTACTTCTTCACGAAGTTCTGTAAGAGTAGATTTTGTTGCCATTATTTTTTAATAACTTTTACAAAATGACGTTTTCCTTTTTGCATTACTGCACCATCTTCAAGCTTTGTTTCTTCTTCTATAACTTTTCCGTTCATCTTTATTCCTTTTTGCTTTATCAGTCTTCTTATTTCACTTTTACTTACACCAAATGACAATGCTAGCGCTTCAACATTTTCTACACTGCTATTTATTGTTATTTCTTTGATGTCATCTGGTGTACCTTTTTTTTGAAAGGTTTTTATAAACTCGTCTTCTGCTTTTTTTGCATCTTCTTTTGAATGGTAAATAGTAACTATTTCTGAAGCTAGCTTCATCTTTGCGTCTCTTGGATTTTCTTTAATTTCTTTTTTAACACTTTCCACATCAATGTCTGTTGCGAGTTCATAATAATTTTCCATAACTGTGTCAGGTATACTCATAACCTTTCCATACATTTCATTTGGAGCATCCTCAATTGCTATATAGTTATTTTCTGATTTACTCATCTTTTTTACCCCATCAAGTCCAACTAAGAGAGGCGTGACCATGACGTCTTGTTCTTTTTTGCCAAAATGTTTTTGAATAACTCTTCCTGCAAGTACATTAAATAGCTGATCTGTTCCCCCAAGCTCAATATCTGCGTCTACCATAACCGAATCATACCCTTGCATTAACGGATAAAAAAATTCTGGCATACTTATTGATAAACCTTTTTTCATACGCTCCTGATACATGTCTCTTTCTAGCATTTGCGAAACCGTAAAAGAACCTGCTATTTCAAGGACATCACTTAATTTAAGTTTTTTTAGCCACTTGTGATTATAAAGTACTTTTGTATTTCTCATGTTTAGTACTCTTGATGCTTGGGCTTTATAGTTTTGAAAATTTTTCTTTACATCACTTTCAGTTAATTGTTTTCGTGTCGTTGTTTTTCCAGTAGGATCTCCTATCGTTCCTGTGAAACTTCCGACAATAAGAATAATCTCATGGCCCATGTCTTGAAGTGCCCTTAGCTTTCTAAGAATTACTGCATGACCAATATGAAGTGCGTCTCCGCTTGGATCAATTCCTAATTTTATCTTTAGCCTTTTACCGCTTTTTAATTTTTTCTCAATATTTTCACGCACTATAACATCTTCTACTCCTCTTTTAAGTAGTTCGTCAATTTTCTTTTTATCTATTATTACTTTTGCCATTTTTTTAAGATAACAATTCTAATTGCTGTTTGTAGTGAGTTATTTTTTCTCCTGCATCATGTGCTTTTTGCTTTTCTTCTTCTACAACTTTTGCTGGAGCGTTTTTTAAAAACTTCTGGTTTTCTAATTTTTTGTTTATACCATTTCTGTAGCTTTCTAATTTTTCTACTTCTTTTTCTATTCTTTTTTTCTCTTTATCTATATCTATTATACCTTCAACGTTTAAATAAACTTCTACTAATCCTGTTTTCTCGCTTGCAAGAGAAAATTGAATACTTTTTTCTGGACGATCAACTTTTCCTTTTTCTATCTTCTCTACAGATACGCGAGCAAGCTTTTCAATGATTTGTTTATGTTCTGTAAATAACTTTTCATTCTTTTTTGATGCAAGAACTATGGGTACCATAGTTTTTGGTGGTATGCGATAAATATTCTTTAAGTGACGAACCATACTGATACAATTTTTTATTGTATCCCATTCTTCTGGAACTACAGATTTTTTCTTAGCAGTTGGCCACTCTTGAATCATTAAAAGATCTGATTTGTCTTTCTTTATAGTACCCCATATTGCCTCTGTTACGAAAGGGGCAAAAGGATGCCACATTTTTAGGATATTTTGAAGTACATATAAAAGTATTTCATCTTTGTCTCCTTCGATCTTTGAAACTTCTATATACCAGTCTGCAAAATCATCTCTGGTGAATACTGTAAGTGCTTCTAATGCATTTGCGAACTTATATTTTTCAAGATTATCCGACACATTAGTAATTGTTTCATCAAGCCTTTCTAGTATCCACTTATCTGCGAGTGTTTTTGATTTTGGTTTTTTTGAGATATCAACTTTATTGATACTCATTAAAATGTATCTGGAAATATTCCAGAGTTTATTTATTAGGTTTCTGCTTCCTGTAACTTTTTCAAAGTAAAACCTTGAGTCATTTCCTGCAGCTATATCACTCATTAGTGAAACGCGAAGTGCGTCGTTACCGTACTCTTTTCCAACTTCTCTTGGATCAATTCCGTTTCCAAGTGACTTTGAAAACTTCCTACCATCTTTATCTCTAACCATTCCGTGTATATAAACATTGTGAAATGGGACGGTGTTCAAGGTATAACCTGTCATTAGTATCATACGTGCCATCCAAAAGAATAATATTTCATATCCCATCTGCATAAATGTGGTTGGGTGAAATACTTTTAGATCTTCTGTTTTTTCTGGAAATCCCAAAGTTGAAAATGACCATAGCCCTGATGAAAACCATGTATCTAATGTGTCTGGATCTTGTTCCCAAGCATCTCCTTCTGGAGGAGTAATTCCTGAATATACCTTCTCCCCTTTATACCATACTGGAATTTGATGTCCCCACCATATTTGTCTAGATATACACCAATCACGAAGACCATCTATCCAATAAAGGTACACTTTCTCAAATCTTTCGGGTTCTATTGTTACTTTTTCAGATTTTTTACCGTTTAGTCCTGTGGTTACAGCCTCACGCATTAAGTCTTTTAAACTTTTATTCTTTCCTGGGATTTCTTTTGTTACATTTACAAACCATTGTTCCATGGGAATCACTTCAACAATATCTTCAAATCTATCTGATGTTCCTACATTTTGTATTATTTCTTTTTCATCAATTAATAACTTTTCTTTTTTCAGCCACTTAACAAATTTCTTACGAGCCTCTTCAACTTCTAGGCCCTCGTAATTTTTCCCTGCTTCTTTTGTCATCTTTCCGTCAATGTCTATTACTTTTATTAATTCAATATATCCATTCTTTTCATACATGTCAAAGTCTACCTGGCTATGTGCTGGGGTAACACCTACTGCACCTGTTCCAAATTCTGGGTCTATTAATTCGTCTGCAATAACTTTTAACTTAAGCGGTTTTTCTGCACCCACGTCTGCCTCAAGTATAAGGCCAATATATTTTTTATATCTTTTGTCTTTTGGGTTAACGGCTACAGCAGTGTCCCCTAATTTTGTTTCTGGTCTTGTTGTTGAAATTGCAAATGGAAAATCTTTAGCATACTTAAATGTGTACAGCTTTCCCTTTCTTTCTACATGAACTAGCTCGTCGTCTGAGCACGTTGACTGACCTTTCACAGACCAGTTAACTACTCTATATCCTTTATACACTAATCCGTCATCATACATTTTTTTAAATACTGTATTTACTGCTTTCGCTCTTTTGTCGTCTAATGTATATACAAACCTATCCCAATCACAGCTTGTTCCTAATTCCTTTATTTGATTTACAATAACCTCCTTAGATTCTTCAGCGTGTGCACGGATTGTATTTAATAGCTTTTCTCTTCCGTATTCTTCTCTTGGATTTTTTACTCCTTCTTTTATTAAATTCTTTTCTACCCGTGATTGTGTTGCTACTGCAGCATGATCTACACCAGGTACTAGCAATGCAAGTTCTCCTGACATTCTTTTATAACGTACCATTGTGTCCATTATTGCCTGTTCCATTGCATGTCCTAAATGTAAAATTCCCGTTACGTTTGGCGGGGGCATAAGTATACTAAATTGTTTTTTACGTTTCCCTGGAAGATTATCTGGGTTAAAAAATCCAGATTTTTCCCATTCCTTATATATAGTATCTTCGTAGTTTTTCGGAATGTATGCTTTTTCAATTTCTTTCATATGTTGAGTCAGCATAGTATTTTTACCCTTAAAAAGCAATATAAAAGGGCCTTCGGCATATGAATGGGTTGACGCATATGAAAAATTAATTTATATTAATCCACTTGTCATTTTTATTGATTTTTACAACCTCATGAGTCTAGAAACACACGAACAAATTTTTGAGCTTCTAGAGAAGAGTCAGTCCCCTTTAATATTACTGCGGCCTGATTATTCTGTAGATGGGCTTGCGGGGGGGTTAGCACTTAAACGAATTCTCACATCAATGGGAAAGGAAAACGTGACTATTACCAGTCACGATTTTAAATTACCTAAAAAGCTTGCTTTCTTTCCTGGGTCTGAAACTGTACAAAATTCACTTGAGAATGTTCGTCAATTCGTTATCTCATTAGATGTTTCTAAAACAAAAGTAGATACGATTTCTTACAATGTAAAGGATGACCATTTAGATTTTATGATTCGCCCAAAGGATGGCACCTTTCAAGATTCTGATGTATCAACTCGTTTATCTGGCGGTGAGTATGATCTTGTTATTACACTTAATACTCCAGACCTTGAAAGTCTTGGTACCCTTTATGACAATGACACTGACTTCTTTTTCGAAACTCCTATTGTAAACATTGACCATCGTCCTGATAATGAACGTTATGGTCAAATTAATCTCGTAGATATTGTAGCTTCATCTTCATCTGAGATTATTGCAGAACTTTTTGTAATGCATAATAAAAAAATTATTGATGAAGATACTGCAACTCTCCTTCTTGCTGGCATGATGGCAGAAACCAAATCATGGCATGTGCCAAATGTTACTCCTCAAGCCTTATCTCTTGCTGGAGACCTTATGGAAGCAGGTGCAAGAAAAGAAGAAATAATGAATAACTTATATCGTTCAAAAAATCTTTCTACACTTCATCTTTGGGGGCGTGCACTTGCTCGTCTTAAAGCTGACGATGAGCATGGTATTGCATGGGCGACCATTCCTTCAACAGATTTTAATACCACTGAAACAACTGAGCAAGATCTTGAAGGTGTAGTTAACGAACTTATTTCTATTTCTTCAAATGCTCCAGTTATCCTTCTCTTGTATCAAAAGAAGGACGGGAGAGTAAGCGGGTTTTTGCATACTACACATAAGATGAATGCTCAGACAATTGTGAAAGATTTTAATCCTAAAGGAAGTCATCTTCTTGCACGTTTTCATACTGATGAAAAAGATATTGGAAAAGCAGAAACGCACGTTCTTGAGGTTATACGTAAAGCGGTTTCAGGTACTACATAGTCTTTGGACAATACAAAAAAAATAATGTAGTATCGTTAAATCGGTACTTTTTTTAAATATGCTTTTCACTTACAGTGTTGTGCTCCTATAGCTCAGTGGTTAGAGCACCACGCTTATAACGTGGGGGTCGATGGTTCAAATCCATCTAGGAGCACCACCCTGTAAGTGAATGAAACTGTTGCTCTCATCAAACGTGGGCGATTAGCTCAGCTGGTTAGAGCGCTACCTCGACATGGTAGAAGTCAGAGGTTCGAGTCCTCTATCGCCCACCAACTTTTGAAACATCCCATTAGAGCGTGTTTTTTGTTATACTATATTGAATATGGATGAACAGCTTCAACAACAAACGCAGCTTGTAAAATCAAGATTTCATAAAAAATTCGGGAGATACGTACTATTTATACCACTCGTTGTCTTTATATTAACAATTGTTATTTTTTTTATAACTCAATTATTTATAAATAACAATGTAGATGATATAAATACAATCAGTGATACATTTAAAATCATTGCATTCATTTTACGTTTTGTTGGGGTGCTAAGCGTTCTTGCTTTAATCTGGGGTTTTATTCTCTGGTTATTTTTTCGCACAAAACAATCTGTAGCCGAAGGTATAGCATATGATGAACGTTCGGGGAAAGGCACAGCATCAATATTGCCAGAAGAATTGAAAGGTTGGAGCTGGGGTGCTGCTGGACTGAGCTGGATATGGGGTTTATACCATAGAGTTTGGATTTCGCTTCTTATATTTATACCTGTTATAAATTTATTTTGGTGGATAGTTCTTGGTATAAATGGAAATAAATGGGCATGGAGTAAAGAGAAGTGGTTAAGTGTAGACCATTTTAAGAAAGCACAAAAAAAATGGAAAATCTGGGGTATTATTATTATAATTATTTACATTATATCTCTATTAATAAA
>PVBE011265441.1_pt1 | contig 20421 bp, 22 predicted proteins | sample 1631181 | NCBI WGS metagenome assembly PVBE01 (sample SAMN08397723, study PRJNA350692) | Marine metagenome, whole genome shotgun sequencing project. | isolation source: water | place: Pacific Ocean | collected 2012-04 | reverse complement strand
TGGCGCGGCGCGCTGAACTCTACCCATAGGCCCGGGCCGAAACAAGCAGCCCGCCTCGACAGCCGGCGCCGCGTTAAGGTACTCATTCGGGTGCCGACGGGCGGCGGAGGTCAGGTCATTGCGGTTAATGACGGTGATGTTGGGCGCCGGGCCAGGCGTGGCGGTTACCGCCACGGCAGGGGTCCGGACGCCGACCGCGCCCAGGCCGGCACGCCCGCGCAGGCGGCGTTCCGAGTCGGCGGGCGGAGGCCGTGATGGACCGCGCGCCGGAGACTGAACAAGTGCCCGATACCGTCAAGCCATCGCTGACGATTCATCTCGCCGCACCGCGCGGCTATTGCGCCGGTGTCGAACGCGCCATTCAGGTCGTGGAGCGTGCGCTCGAACGATTCGGCACGCCGGTCTACGTCCGCCACGAAATCGTCCATAACCGTACCGTTGTCGAGGATCTGGCGGCACGCGGCGCGGTGTTTGTCGAAGAACTCGCCGAAGTGCCCGACGGCGCGCCGGTGGTGCTTTCCGCCCACGGCGTCGCCAAGGACGTTTATGACGAAGCCGACGCGCGCAAGCTGTTCTACCTCGATGCCACTTGTCCCCTGGTAAGTAAAGTCCATCGCGAGGCCGAGCAAGCGCACGCCGCGGGCCACGAAATCCTGCTGATCGGGCACGCCGGCCATCCCGAGGTCATCGGTACCCTCGGTCAATTGCCACCGGGCTCGATCCGCCTGATCGAGAGCGAGGCCCAGGCTCGGGATGTTACCGTCGCCGACCCTGAGCGCCTCGCTTATCTCACACAGACCACGCTTTCGATCGATGAGACGGCCGATATTCTCGCAATTCTAAAGTCGAGATTTCCTGGCATTCAAGAGCCGCGCAAAGAGGACATCTGCTATGCCACGACCAACCGCCAGCGTGCGGTGCGAGCAATCGTCGGCCTGTGCGACGGGTTCCTCGTGATCGGCGCTCCCAATTCGTCCAACAGCGTGCGCCTGGTCGAGGCGGCGCAGCGTGCCGGGGCCGGGTTTGCGCTGCTGGTCCAAGGCGCCGGCGACGTTCCCTGGAGCCGCATCGAAGGCGAGCTCACGATCGGGATCAGTGCCGGGGCCTCGGCGCCGGAAAAACTCGTTCTTGAAGTGCTCGACGCCCTTTCCGCACGGTTCGAAACACGGATCGAGGAAGACCCGGTCGCGCAAGAAAACATCGTCTTCAAGTTGCCAACCGCTGTAGGCGGCTAGGAACGGCCCCTCATGGCAGTCTATACCGACGTCCCCGAATCCGATCTCGATGCCTTCATCGCGCAATACGATGTCGGGTCGGTCCTCTCGTATAAGGGCATCGCCGAAGGCATCGAGAACACAAATTATGTGCTGCACACGCAGACCGGGCAGTTCATTCTGACGCTTTACGAAAGGCGAGTGCACAAGAAAGACCTGCCGTTCTTTCTCGGACTGATGGAACACGCCGCTGCCAAGGGCGTGTCGTGCCCGGTCCCGGTGCGGGGCCGCGACGGCGAGGCGATGCGGAATCTTTGCGGGCGCCCGGCAGCCCTGGTCACATTTCTCGAGGGAATTTGGCCGCACGACCCCACCCCCGGCCATTGCGAACAATTGGGCCGCGCCATGGCCAACTTGCACACAGCCGCCGAGGACTTCGACCTAAGGCGCAATAACGATCTGTCGGTGGCGGGATGGCGGACCCTGTTCGGGCCACTGGCGGCAAAGGCCAACCGGATGAGGAAAGGTTGGCGCGGCGCGATCAAGAACGAACTCGACGCGCTCGAGGAGTCGTGGCCGAGGAACCTGCCGGAAGGCGTCATCCACGGCGACCTATTTCCGGACAATGTCTTTTTTCTCGACCGGCGCCTGTCGGGCCTGATCGACTTCTATTTTGCGTGCAACGATTTCCTCGCCTACGACCTGGCGGTGGCCCTGAACTCCTGGTGTTTCGATGCCGGCGGATCGTATCTTCGCGGTCACGCCCAGGCATTGTTCGAGGGCTATTCGCGCGTCCGCGAGCCCAGGCGCGAGGAGATTGCCGCGATGCCGGTTCTCGCCCGGGGAGCGGGCCTGCGGTTCGTGCTGACGCGGTTGCAGGACTGGAACGAACAGCCGAGCCTGGCGCGCCCGGCGTCCAAGGACCCGCTCGAATACTGGGCACGGGTCGAATTTCACCAAAGCATCGGCGATGCCGCCGGATACGGGCTCGCGTGAGCGCCAGCACCACCCCGGGCGTCGATATCTACACCGACGGCGCCTGCTCAGGAAACCCGGGCCCCGGCGGCTGGGGCGCGCTGCTGGTTTACGTCGGCCACGAAAAGGAACTGTCGGGCGGAAGCGCCGAGACCACCAACAACCGCATGGAAATGACGGCGGCGATCGAGGCGCTGGAGGTGCTAAAATGGCCGATGACGGTGCGGCTCCACACCGATTCGACCTATCTCAAGAACGGCATTACCGAGTGGTTGAACAAGTGGCAGCGTAACGGCTGGAAGACCGCCAACAAGAAACCGGTCAAGAACGTCGAACTGTGGCAGCGGCTCGAGGCCGCCGCCGAGCGCCACGACATCTCCTGGTTCTGGGTGCGTGGTCACTCCGGCCATCCGGAAAATGAGCGCGTCGACGAACTCGCCCGGCGCGCCATCCCCTGATCGGCCCTATCAGGCGAGGACGCGCACGCTGCCGGTCATGCTGAGGCGCTCGTGGGGTACGCAAAAATATAGATACGTGCCCGGCACCGTAAATGTGTGGCTGAAGATCTCCCCAGGCCGGATGTCGCCCGAATGAAACGTCGCCGCCCCATCCGGGACAACGGCATGATCGGGATTGCGCGCCAATGAGGGATCGGCAGTTACGGTATGGGTGAACAACGAACGATTGCGCCAATCAACGGTGTCGCCGACCCGAATCTCAAGTTCGGACGGGGCAAAGCCGAAGGTATTGGTCATCACCACTACCGCCGCTCCGCCCGCCGCAACATTCTGGTAGGCGGGACCGCGAATTCCGCAGCCCGACAACAGGACCACCGGCGCCAAGGCAAGTCCCGCCGCACCCAGCCGCAGGAAACCGCGACGGCTGGGTAAGGCAACCGCACCGCGGTTCGGCCGGTGCAACGCCGCGTCAACCAAGTTGTTGGAGCAGGACTTCGGCTTTGGACACCTCGAACGCACCGCCTTCCTCAACGTTAAGCTTCGTGACTACACCATCGTCGGCAATCAACGAGAACCGCTGGCCGCGTTGGCCGAGACCAAACCCGGTGGCGTCGAGTTCGAGGCCGAGCGCGCGGGTGAAGTCGCCATTGCCGTCGGCCAGCATCTCGATCTTGTCGCCGACTCCCCGGTCCTTACCCCAGGCGTCCATGACGAAAGCATCATTGACGGCCATGCAGGCGATGGTATCGACGCCCTTCCCCTTGATCGCATCGGCCTGTTCGATAAATCCGGGCAGGTGTTGGGCGGAACAGGTCGGCGTAAATGCGCCCGGAACCGAAAACAGCGCCACTTTCTTGCCGTCGAACAGCTCGGCCGTGGTGATCTGACCGGGTCCCCCGTCTGCGGTCATGTGCATCAGCGTCGCTTCGGGAATCTTGTCGCCTTCTTTGATTGTCATCTGGATCTTCCTCTGTCGTATCGGTTGGCAAGGCGGCCGGGCTGCCGCATAGGGTTCATTTAAGCCTGTGCCCGGCCAATTGAAAAGCCCGATCCGGCCGCCGTTCGGGCACGGCATCCCGCAACGGCCCTTCGTTTGCGCGGGATCATTCGGTGCGGCTCGGTATCAGCCGCCGTTCAATGGCATCGCTGCCGTTCGAAAGGGTAATGACGACGGCGGCACCGCGCGGCCATTCCGCACGGCCCCGGACGGGGATCCGAAACCGGGCGTCGTATTCGGCGCGGCCGATCGCGATGGCCGGGCGGAGGAAGATGAACCCCTCCGGACCCTCGACAAAGGCGTCGGCATTGCGCCACGGTGAGTTCGACCGGGCGTGAAATTCCAAAACGCGAGCCGCAGCCGGACCGGCAAGGCGAAGCGCCTCGATGGTAAGACCGCCGGCATCGTGGACCGGCACCCGTGCGGCGTAGGTATCGATCAAGCCGGCATAGGGGGTGCGCAGTCCGACCCCGGGCGGCAGGTTGAGAACGAAGGTTTCGTCATGGATGGCGCAGACGTCCTTGCAGGTCGCGAATATCGCGTTTACGCGGATTTCGACCGCGCGCGCACTGTCTCGCGGCACCACGGTCATCGGCAGCACGACTTCGTCCGAGTAGCCGAGCGCCTCGAAACCGCCGAGGTTGTAGCGTTCCGGTAGCGGCCAGAGGATTTCGACGCGCGCCACGTTCTTCGATTGCGACCAGTCGAAACGCGGCGGCAAACCGGTTTCGCCGGCGGAGCGCCAATAGAAATGCCACTCCGGATCGAAACGGGCGTGAAAACCGATTCGAAGCGGCGCCGGCTCGACGGCATCCTGCGCGGCGATCATGCGAACCTAGCTGTAATCGGCCCAAATCCAGCTCGAATCGGTTTGTGCTTCGACGGCGGTGGTAAACGCCCACCCCAAAAGGGCCATGAGCATTGCGGTGGCGGCTCGCCGTACGCCTGCATGGGTCGGCCGGCCATCCGGGCAACCGCACCGGCCGCGGGCCCGCGCATCTACGGGCTGGTTTTTCTTTGGGGAGAAAATGTTCCGCAACGAGAGGTCCGCTTCACGGTTTGGTTAACGGGCACGCACACCGAGATTGCGGCGCGCGCCTTGTACTGTCCCTATTTCGGAATATGATAATAGCTGTGCAGTTACTGGTACTTTCATTTGTTCGTGAAGGGTTTTGTGGCTGCCTGCGAAGGGAGCATCAGGTTGAGTACGGACGGCGACTATCTCAAGGGACATTTGCTGATCGCCATGCCCAGCATGGGCGACGACCGGTTTGAACGCACCGTCATCTACGTGTGCGTCCATTCGCCCCAGGGGGCGATGGGACTGGTGGTCAACCGCCTGGTGGATCATATCAATTTTCCCGACCTTCTGGAAAACCTCGACATCGACCTGCCCTCGCCCGCCCAGCAGATCCGGGTGCATTTCGGCGGCCCGGTCGAATCGAGCCGCGGCTTCGTGCTCCATTCCGCCGACTATGACAGTGAGACCACGCTGCCGGTGGATGGAACCATCGGCCTGACCGCCTCCACCGAAATTCTGCGCGCCATCGCCGAAGGTAACGGCCCGCGCCACAGCCTGCTCGCGCTCGGTTACGCCGGATGGGGACCGGGACAACTCGATTCGGAAATGCAGGCCAACGCCTGGCTCCACGCCCCGGCCGATACCGACCTCATTTTCGGCGGCGACCTCGATGGCAAGTGGGGACAGGCGGTGGCCAAACTGGGGGTCGATGTGAGTCTTCTGTCGGGCGAAGCCGGTCACGCCTGACTTGGGCTTGAGCGGAACGGCCGCGGCGCGCGACGCGCCCGGCGGTCAGGCGGATCGAACCAGCGAGACCTTGCGGCGGGCCGCCGATTGCGGACGCGGATCGGTCGACAGCATCCCGAACAGAATGTGGTCCTGCCAGACACCGTTGATGCACAGGTACTCGCGCGCCGACCCTTCTTCGTTGAATCCACACTTCGCAAGCAGCGACCGGCTCGGCACATTGGTCGGCACGCACGCAGCTTCGAGCCGGTGCAACCTGAGACCTTCGAACACGAACCGGACAACCGCCCCCAGCGCATCCGCCATATAGCCCTGGCGCGTGTACTGTTGCCCGGTCCAGTAGCCGACCGAACACGATTGAGTCACGCCGCGGCGGATGTTGCTAAGTGTAATGCCGCCTACCATCGCGCCGTCGTCGCGCCGAAAAATAAAGAATGCGATGCCGCGGTCCTCGCGTACGTCGCGTGCATATCGCCTGAGCCGCCTCCGGAACGCCGTACGTGTGAGGGCATCGGACGCCCAGCTCGGCTCCCAGGGTTCAAGAAAATCCCGCGACTCGCCGCGAACCTCGTACCAAGCTGCATAGTCGCCCGCCTGCGGAAGCCGCAGAACAACATGTTCGCCCTTGAGTTCCGGCACCTCGGCTGCTGGAACAAGGTTGCGCAGCAACGAATTCATCGGCCTATCGCCATGGGCATTCCGGTCACGATGCACCAAATCTTGCCCGAAAGGCGTCATAACTTTCAAGTTGCGAGATCGGGCCCATCGCTGTCAGGGTCGGCGCCGGCTCCGATACCACCTTCGCCGCATACCGGCGTACAGCCTCGCGGTCGACCCGATCGACATGGCCAATAATCTCGGCCTTGGTGAGAACGCGCCCGAATATCAGGAGTTGGCGGGCGAACTGCTCGCACCGCGAGGGCGGGCTTTCGAGCGACATCAGCAGGCCCGCCTTCAACTGGGCCCGGGCGCGCGCCGTTTCATCCTCGTTCACATTTTCGGCAAGAGCCGCCATTTCGCCGGCGACAGCCGGTAGCAGCTCGCGCATATCCGATTCGCCGGTGCCGGCATAGACACCGAACAGGCCGCCATCGACATAGGACGACGCGAACGAATACACCGCGTAGCAGAGGCCGCGTTTCTCGCGGATCTCCTGAAACAGCCGCGACGACATGCCGCCGCCGAGCACCGCCGAATAGACCTGCGCGGTGTAATAGTCGGGATCGTCGTAGGCCACGCCCGCAAAACCGGCGAGAAAATGAACCTGTTCGAGGTCGCGGGGCTCGCGGTACACGCCGCCGCGGTAATCGGCGGCGGCCCGCTGCGGTGGCGCGGTGGCCGGCAATTCCGAAAACAGGTCTTCGGCCTGGCGCACCAGCAAATCGTGATCGACGCGGCCCGCGGCGGAAAGCACCATTGCCGGTGCGCGGTAGTGCTCGGCGAGATAGGCGATCAGTTCGTCGCGCCCGAAACCGGTGACGCCGTCTTCGGTGCCGAGGATCGAGCGCCCCAGCGGCTGGTCGGGAAAGGCGGTTGCCTGAAAATGATCGAAGACGATGTCGTCAGGGGTGTCCCGCGCCTGGCCAATTTCTTGAAGAATCACGGTCTTTTCGCGCGCGAGTTCTTCCGGATCGAACACTGAGTTCTGGAGGATGTCGGAGAGAATATCGAGCGCAAGTCCCATGTCCTCTTTGAGGATACGGGCGACATAGACTGTCTGTTCGCGCGAGGTATAGGCGTTGAGGTGCCCGCCCACGTCTTCGATTTGTTCGGCAATCTCCTGTGCCGAACGCCGCTGCGTGCCCTTGAACGCCATGTGTTCGAGAAGATGCGAGATGCCGTTGAGTTCTTCGCGTTCGTTGCGCGCGCCGGCATCGACCCAAACGCCGACCGTCGCGGTCTCGAGATCGGGCGAATCCTCGCTGATGACCCGAAGGCCGTTATCAAGCGTCGTAAGTACAGGTTCGGGCACGGGCGTTCCTTCAAGCGCGGGCGCGTTCGGCGATGTAGGCCCGTACCGCGGCAAGATCGTTGGGAAGAGTCTCGCAATGTTCCGGCCGCGACATCAGATCGTCAAGCTGCGGCGGCAGAGCCGGGTGTTCGCCGGTGGCGCGCTCGACCGCCTCGGGAAATTTGGCCGCAGAAGCGGTAGCAAGGCAGATGAGCGGCGAATCCGAGCTGCCGTGGCAGGCCCGCCCGGCGGCGATTCCGACCGCACTGTGAGGATCGATCAGGCGCCGGTTTTCCTTCCACTCGGCAGCGATGGCAGCCAGGGTTTCGTCTTCGCCGACGCGGTGTGCCACAAAGATGGCTTGCGCCGCCGCCAGACGATCCGGCGCGATCGAGAACCCGTTGCCGGTCTTGAGCGCCTCCATCTGGGCGCTGACTTCGGCGCCGTCACGCCCGCTCAGCTCGAACAGCAGGCGCTCGAAATTGCTCGACACCTGAATGTCCATCGACGGGCTCAGGGTCGGGACGACTTCTTCGATGCGGTAGGCGCCGGTCTCGAAAAACCGGACCAGAATGTCGTTGCGGTTGGTGGCGACGATCAGGCGTTCGATCGGGAGCCCCATCCGGTGCGCTACGTATCCCGCCAGAACGTCGCCGAAATTTCCGGTCGGTACCGAAAAGGTGACGGCACGGCCCGGGTCCCCCACCCGGAGCGCCGCGACGACGTAATAGACCACCTGCGCCATGACCCGCGCCCAGTTGATCGAATTGACCGCGCCCAGGTGGTAGCGGTCGCGGAACGCGTCGTCGTCGAACAGGGCTTTGACCAGGGACTGGCAGTCGTCGAAGTTGCCTTCGATGGCAATGTTATGGACGTTGGCATCGGCCACCGTTGCCATCTGGCGCCGTTGCACGTCGGATACCCGGCCCGCGGGATGGAGCATGAAGATTTGCAGCGCCTCGCGCCCGCGGCAGGCCTCGATTGCCGCCGATCCGGTATCGCCCGAGGTGGCGCCGACGATGGTCAACCGCCCGCCGCGGCGGGCCAGAAAATAATCGAATAACCGCCCCAGAACCTGCAACGCCAGATCCTTGAACGCGAGCGTGGGCCCGTGGAACAGTTCGAGCAACCACTGGTTCGGAGCCAGCGAAACCAGCGGCGCCACGTCATCGCTGCCAAATCCCGAATAGGCGTCCGCGATCAGGTTGGCGAAATCGTCTTCCGGAAGGCACTCACCCGTGAACGGCGCCATGACGCGGACCGCGGCCTCGGCATAGGAGAGATCGCGCAGCGCCTCGAAATCGGCCTTGTCCCAACGCGGCCAGGACTCCGGCACATAAAGGCCGCCGTCGCGGGCCAGCCCGGTCAGGATCACGTCTTCGAAATCGAGGGCCGGGGCCGTGCCCCGGGTACTGACGTAGCGCACTGGTTTGAATTCGCGTTGGCTGCGGGCGACCGTGGCGGCCCCGGAAAAGTGGCGCGTACACTAGCCTCGGCACCCGGTAGGCGCAACCGGCCCTCACGAGGGTGTCGGCGGCGGCGGGTGAGAACTGCGGGGATAACTTTCCGCGTCCGTTGCGGCAAGCGGCCGACGGCATGTGAATGACGGGGATAGTTCTGTGGATAACTCACCGGGCAAGGGGAGTATCTCCGGCGTTGTCAGGGCCCGGCCGGGTTGCTAAGTCCTGTGGCCGGAGCACTCCCCAATGACCAAACCAGCCGACACACTTTTTCCCGCAGCCGACGATCCCGTTGCCGCCCATTCGACCGGCATCCTGCCCTCGCAGGCGATCCGCGATCTCATTGGCGAAGGGGTGCTGGCCGGCACGCCCGCGATTGCCGAGGACCAGATCCAACCGGCAAGTCTCGACCTGCGCCTCGGATCGACCGCCTACCGGGTGCGGGCAAGTTTCCTGCCCGGCCCCGCCCACACCGTGCGTCAGAAGATCGATTCGCTGGGTATGCACGAAATCGGGCTCAAGGACGGGGCCGTGCTGGAACGTGGCGGGGTCTACATCGTCAGCCTCGCCGAAGAAGCGCACCTGAAGAAAGACATGACCGGCGTCGCCAACCCGAAAAGCTCGACCGGGCGGCTCGACGTGTTTACGCGCATGATTGCCGATTACGCCCAGCGCTTCGACCGCGTCGAGGAGAGCTACCGAGGACCGCTCTACGTCGAGATCAGCCCGCGCACGTTTCCGGTCGTGGTGCGGGCAGGCTCGCGGCTGGTGCAACTGCGTCTGCGCCGCGGCCATCCGGCGCCGACCATCGTCGGCACGCGCCGCCTGCACGAGCGCTTCGGCCTGATCCGCGGCGAGGGCGATACCGATTTGGGCGCGCGCATATCGCGCGAAGTCCCGGTCAGCGTCGATCTCAAGGGCGACCCCGCGACCGGGATCGTCGGCTACAAAGCCAAGGCCCACACCGGCCTGATCGACGTCGACAAGACCGGCGCCTATGCCGTCACCGATTTCTGGGAACCGGTCATGGCCAACGCCGCGGCCACGCTGATCCTCGATCCTGACGCGTTCTACATTCTCGCCTCGCGCGAGGACGTGACGGTGCCGCCCGACCACGCCGCCGAAATGGACCCCATCAATCCGCTCCACGGCGAGTTCCGGGTGCACTACGCGGGCTTTTTCGACCCCGGCTTCGGGCATTCGGAATCGGGCGGGACGGGCTCGAAGGCGGTGCTGGAGGTGCGCTCGTTCGAAGTGCCGTTCGTGCTCGAACACGGCCAGACCGTGGGGCAACTGGTGTATGAACGCCTGATCGCGGTGCCCGACAAGGTCTATGGCGGCGCGGCGCTGAAATCGTCCTACCAGCGCCAGGGCCTCAAACTGAGCCGCCACTTCCGGGCGGAATAAACCGCTAGAGCGGTTCCGTTTCGATCGGAACCACTCTCGCTTTCTTGCCGCTCACGGCAGCGGACCCAAGGGTCCACGCCTGCGCGGGCGCGCCGCACAAGCGGCGGGCCGCCTTGCGGCCACGGGCGATCCCAGACGAAACGGAATCGCCCTAACTCAAATACCGCGCCTCGATGTGGGCGAGGTAGGCGGCGCTCGACAGCGCCTCGCCGGTGGCGCGCTGCAAGAGTTCGTCGAGCGGGTAGCGCGCGCCCTGACCGTGGATATGTTCGCCGAGCCAGGCCATCAGCGGCGCGAAATCGCCACGCCCCAGACCGGCACGGATATTCGTGTCCGCCGCGCACGCAGCGGCGAACACCTGCGCCGCCGCCAGCGCCCCCAGCGTATAGGTCGGGAAGTAGCCAAAATCGCCGCCGTACCAGTGGATGTCCTGCATGCAGCCATCGCGGTCGTCAGGCACGGATACGCCCAACAGCGTTTTCATGCCCTCGGCCCAGGCCGCGGGCAGGTCGGCGACCGCGAGATCGCCCGACACCATGGCGCGCTCAAGATCGGTGCGGAGCAATATGTGCGCGGGGTACGTCAATTCGTCGGCCTCGACCCGGATCAATCCCGGCGCCACGTGGCGGTAGAGGCGGCGCAGGTTGGCCTCTGCCCACGCCGCGCCAGTGCCGCCGAAGGCCCGGCGCATCACGGGCGCCGCAAAGGCGATGAATTCGTCCGACCGGCAGGCCTGCATTTCCATCAGCAGCGACTGGCTTTCGTGGACCGACATGCCGGCCGATTCGCCAACCGGCTGGCCGCGCCATGCCTTGGGCAAACCGCGTTCATAGAGCGCATGGCCGGTTTCGTGCAGCACCGCCATCAGCGATTCGACGAAATCGCCGTCCTTGTATCGGGTGGTGATGCGGATGTCGTCGGGCACGCCGGCAGTAAAGGGATGGTGGCTGACGTCGAGGCGGCCGAAATTCTTGTCAAACCCGATCATCACCATCAGACGTTCGCCCAGCGCCTTCTGGGTTTCGGGCGTGATCTGGCCTGTCGGGCGGAGCGGCACGGCCTCGCCCTGGCGGTCGAGCACACGATCGAGGAGAGCCGGCAGGCGGCGGCGCAGGCCGGCAAAGATTCCCTCAACCCGGGCGAAGCGCGTGCCGGGATCGTAGGCGTCGAGCAGGGCATCGTAAGGGCTGAGCGTTAGCGCCGCCGCCTTGGCTTGCGCTTTTTCACGCACCAGCTTGAGTAGCGCTTCGAGTTTGGGCGCAACAACCGCAAAATCGTCGGCAGCGCGAGCCTCGCGCCAGGTCATTTCGCAAGCCGTCGCGGCCCGCGCGAGTGCCTCGACCAGGGCGGCGTCAAGCGCGGTGGCGTGGCGCCAGCGGCGGCTCATTTCGGCGAGGTTGGCGCGCTGCCAATCGTCGAGGTTGCCCGATTCGCCTTCCGCTTGGTCGAGCAGACCGCCAAGGTCCGGCGCGGTCAGCAGTTCGTGGGCGAGACCCGACAGGACGGCCAGCTGCTCGCCGCGCGCCTCCGCCCCGCCCGGCGGCATCATCACCGCCCAATCCCAGTGCAATACCGCCTCGGCACCGGCAAGACCCGACAACCGCCGGAATCGCGATTCGAGTTCGGCGTAGGCGGTCATCGAAGCGGCCCTAACCAGCCTCTTCGCGTTCCTGGCGGCGGTGCCAGACGACATAGATCACACCCAGCGCAATCGCCAGCGCGTACCAGGTGAAGGCGTACTGCATATGATCGTTGGGCAGGTTGATGCGGGTCTGGCCGCCGATAGGAAAGCCGCCCGGGACATCGGTTTCAATCGCCTCGACCACGACCGGTTGCAGTGGCCGCCCGACCGCCCCGGCCATTTCACCAAGATCGACCCACAGCCATACGTTTCCGGCGGCGTCGTTATCGGGGCTGAACCGGCCCCTGGCAGCGCCCGGCGTTACGATTCCCTCGACGCGCACCGGGCCTTCGATCTGGCCCAGGTGCCGCGCCGCGGGGTCTCGGCGCTGGCGCGGCACCCATCCGCGATTGATCAGCACAGTTTCGCCGCTGTCGCGCAGGAAAGGCGTGACGATGTGAAAACCCACGTTGCCGCGCATCGACCGCGCCGCAAGGTAGAGCTCGCGGTCGTGCAGGTACTCGCCTTCGATGAACACGCGTTGCCACAGGATCCCGGCAAGGTCTGCCTCCGAGCGCGGCAGGGGCACCGCCGCCGCATTGAAACCGGCCTGACGTTCGACGATCAGGGCTTCTTTCCAGAACAGGCGCTGAACCTGCCAGGTGCCGAGGCCGATGAGACCCGCGAGGGCGGCAGCGGTCCAGACGGTCGCCCAAAGGCGCGGCCGAAACCCGATAAGGGCGGCGATTTCCATCTCACCCTTCCTTGTCAACGTGGTGCCAGTGCTGGGCAAAGAATAGTCCTTTCAGCGGGCGAAGGAGACCCAGCGAGGCCCCCACAATGGCCGGGATCCACAAGTGGGCGTGGAGCCAATAGGGCGGCCGGTAAGCGACCTCGACCACCAGCGCCGCGGCGACGACCAGGAACCCGACGATCAGCACGACGAACACGGCCGGACCGTCGCCGGTGTCGTGGGTCTTGAGATCGAGGGCACAGACGTCGCAGCGCACCGCGACCGTGAGATACCCCGCGAACAGTCTGCCCCGGCCGCAGCGCGGGCAGCGGCCGGCCAGTCCTGCGCGCACCGGGGACACAGGCGCCCGCGGCGGTTCGTTCAGGGGATACTCTGCGGGGGGTCGGGTCGTGGCCTAGCTGCCGCCCCACCAGTAGATCGAGGTAAACAGGAAAATCCAGACAACATCGACGAAATGCCAGTACCACGCCGCGGCCTCGAGGCCGAAGTGATGGTCGGGTTTGAAGTGGCCGAGGTAAGACCGAATCAGGCACACGCCCAGGAAGATCGTCCCGATAATGACGTGGGCGCCGTGAAAGCCGGTCGCCATGAAGAAGGTCGAGCCGTAAATGTCGCCGCCGAACCCGAAAGGAGCCTCGGCGTATTCGGTCGCCTGGATCACCGTGAAAGCGATGCCAAGCAGGATCGTCACCCACAGGCCGAGCTTCAGACCGCGGTAATCGCCCTTGCGCAGCGCATGGTGGGCCCAGGTCACGGTCGTGGAGGAAGTCAGCAGGATGATGGTGTTCAGAAGCGGCAGTCCCCACGGATCGAAGGATTCGACGCCGGCGGGCGGCCAAACTGCTCCGATTTGTTCGCTCGGGAACAGGCTGGCGTTGAAGTAGGCCCAGAACCAGGCGAGAAAAAACATCACTTCGGATGCAATGAACAGCGCCATGCCGAACCGCAGACCCACCTGCACCACCGGCTTGTGGTCGCCACGGTGGGTTGCCTCTTTCACCACGTCGCGCCACCACACCAGCATGGTGTAGAGCGCCCCAATAATGCCGATCACCAGCAGCCAGGGCGTCACGCCGTGCATGTAAAACAGCAAGCCAACGACGAGCGCCAGCGCCGAGATGGTGCCGACAATCGGCCACGGGCTGGGTTCCACGATATGGTAATCGTGTTTGGCGTGCGCTGACATGGGCCCTGTTCTCCTGTAACTCGGTATCAGTGGGTCGTTGACTCGGTGGCGATGGTCCGTTCGTCCGCCAAGCGGGCGGTGCGGTGGGCGGCCCGCGCGTCGTCATCCATTTCCTGTTCAAAGAACGTGTAGGAAAGGGTGATCGTTTTCACGTCGTCGAGATTGGGATCGTCGGCGATTTCAGGATCGACATAGAACGTCACCGGCATGTCGGCCGTTTCGCCGGGTCCGAGAATCTGCTCGGTGAAACAGAAACACGCGATCTTGTTGAAATAGGCTCCAACCTTTTGCGGCGTCACGTTGAAGGAGGCCGTTCCCATGATGACGCGTTCGGTGGGATTGGTGACGCGATAATACGCCAGCGTCTCTTCGCCGACCCGAACCTCGATCTCGCTTTTCACCGGCCCGAACGCCCACGGCATGCTGCCGGCGGTGCCGGCATCGAACCGGATCGTCATCTTCCGCTCCAGCACCTCCAGCGGCGCCACCTCGGCGCGCCGCGTGGTCCCGCCATAGCCCGTGACCTGACAGAAAAGCCGGTAGAGGGGCACGGCAGCGTAGGCAAGCCCGCCCATTCCAGCGACGACGCCACCCAGCATCAACGCTGTCGCCTGGCGCCGGGTCAAGCCGCCCGCCATCACGACCCCCCGCCGAGGCGAACAATGGTGATGACGAAGAACAGCACGACCACCGCCACCAGGACGCCGCCCAGGAGGTAATTTTTCGCCCGATTGCGCCGGTGTTCTTCGCTGAGCGGCATCTCGGTTCCTAGAGCCATGCGGGCACGGCCGCGAGTTCACTGACAAGAATTAAGTGCAAACATCAAAAACAGATAAAGAATCGAAAATCGAAACAGGCGCCGCGCCGCCCGATGGGTGCCGGCGCGCTCGTCCGCCTCGCCGTGGCGGTAAACCGCGACAGCGGCGGAGAGGAATAACACGCCGAGCACGGCAGCGCCCGCACCATAGAGGATATTCGCCAAACCCAGCAGCCACGGAGCGAGGCCCAAGGGCAGCAGCAGAATGCTGTAGAGCAGGATTTGCCGGCGCGTTTCGGCGCTTCCTGCGGCAACCGGGAGCATCGGCACGCCGGCGCGGGCATAATCCTCACGACGGAATAGCGCCAGCGCCCAGAAATGGGGCGGTGTCCAGAAAAAGATCAAGGCGAACAGGAGTACCGGCAGCAGCGAAACCTCGCCGGTCACCGCCACCCAGCCAATCAGCGGTGGCATCGCACCGGCGGCGCCGCCAATGACGATGTTCTGCGGCGTCCGGCGCTTGAGCCATATGGTGTAGACGAACACGTAAAACCCGATTGTGAGGGCGAGCAACGCAGCGGCGAGAAAGTTGGCCGCCAGCGCCATCACCATCACCGCCCCGCCGGCAACGACGACGCCGAGCGTCAGCGCCTCTGAGGGGGCGACGCGCCCCGCCGGAATCGGACGCGATGCGGTACGCGCCATCAATGCGTCGATATCGGCGTCGTACCACATATTGATGGCCCCCGAGGCGCCGGCGCCAAGCGCGATGGCGAGCAACGCCGAAAAGGCGAGAACCGGATGCAGACCGCCCGGCGCCAGCGCCATGCCGACGACCCCGGTGAAGACAACGAGGGACATCACGCGCGGCTTCAAAAGCGCGAAGTAATCGCGGACGCCGGCGGCGCGGACGGCGTTGTCCGCGCGGATGCCGGATTCTGCGGGATAGATTTCCGAGACGCTCACGCCGGATTACCCACCCTAGACTTTGGGCAGTTCCTCATAGGTGTGCCACGGCGGCGGCGACGAATGGGACCACTCCAGCGTCGTCGCGCCTTCACCCCACGGATTGGCTTCCACCTTCTTGCCCCGCACCTTCATGTCGAACAGGAGGTACAGGAACACGATCATTCCCGCGAACGCGACGTAGGAGCCGATCGAAGAAACCAGGTTCCAACCCGAAAACGCGTCCGGGTAGTCCGGGATTCGGCGCGGCATGCCGGCAAGACCTGAAAAGTGCATCGGAAAGAAGGTCAGATTGACGCCGATGAAGGTCAGCCAGAAATGAAGTTTGCCGAGGAACTCGTTGTATTGGCGGCCCCACATCTTTGCCGCCCAGTAGTAGAAACCGGCGAAGATACCGAACATCGCACCGAGCGACATCGTGTAGTGGAAGTGCCCGACAACGTAATAGGTGTCGTGGAGCGCGATATCGACGCCGGCGTTGGCGAGCGTGACCCCTGTCACGCCGCCGATAACGAACAGGAAGATGAACCCGAGCGCAAACATCATCGGAGTCTTGAACTTCAGCGACCCGCCCCACATGGTGGCGATCCAGGAGAAAATCTTGATGCCGGTAGGCACCGCAATCACCATCGTCGCCGCCACAAAGTAGGCCCGCGTATCGACGTCAAGGCCGACCGTGTACATGTGGTGGGCCCAAACGATGAACCCGACGACTCCAATCGACACCATCGCGTAGGCCATGCCGAGGTAGCCGAAGATCGGTGTCTTCGAGAACGTCGATATGACGTGAGAAATCACGCCGAACCCCGGAATAATCAGAATGTACACTTCGGGGTGGCCGAAGAACCAGAACAGGTGCTGGTAGAGGAGCGGATCGCCCCCCGCGGACGCGTCGAAAAAAGTGGTGCCGAAATTGCGATCCGTCAGCAGCATGGTGATGGCGCCCGCCAGCACCGGCAGCGACAGGAGCAGCAGGAACGCCGTCACCAGGATCGACCACACGAACAGCGGCATCCGGTGCAACGTCATGCCCGGCGCGCGCATGTTGAAGATGGTGGTGATGAAGTTGATGGCGCCCAAAATCGACGAGGCGCCCGCCAGGTGCAGCGAGAAGATCGCCATGTCCACCGCCATTCCGGGCTGGCCCGAGGTCGAGAGCGGCGCATAGACGGTCCAGCCGACGCCGGGACCGCCATCGACGAAGACCGAGGTCGCCAGCAGTCCGATCGCTGGAATCAGGAGCCAGAAACTGATGTTGTTGAGGCGCGGGAACGCCATGTCCGGCGCCCCGATCATCAGCGGCACGAACCAGTTGCCGAAGCCGCCGATGAGTGCCGGCATGACCATGAAGAACACCGTGATCAGGCCATGACCGGAAATGACGACGTTGAAGAACTGATAGTCCTCGCCGAAGAACTGCATGCCCGGGGACATCATTTCCAGTCGAATCAGCAGAGAGAACAGTCCGCCCACCACCCCGCCGAAGATGGCGAACAGGATATACATGGTGCCGATGTCTTTGTGGTTCGTGGAATACACCCAGCGCCGCCAGCCCAGGGGGCGGCCGCCGCGATCGTCAACTGTTGCCTCGTGAACCATACTGAATCTCGTCTCCCTCAGGCCGTCCGTCTATTGCGTGGTTGCACTGCGGCGCGCGGCGGCGACAAACGTTTCGCCGCTTTCGTCTTCGTCGCGCCGGCCCGCAAATTCCTCCCGGGCCTCTTCGACCCATTCGTTGAACCGTTCCTTGGAAACGGCCTCGACGACGATGGGCATGAATCCGTGATTGATACCGCACAGTTCCGAACACTGACCGTAGAAGACCCCTTCGCGCTCGACCCGAAACCAGGTTTCGTTGATGCGGCCCGGCACCGCGTCGAGCTTGATCCCGAAGGACGGGATGGCCCAGGCGTGGATAACGTCGTTGGCGGTCACCAGCAGCCGGATCGTGGTATCGACCGGCACCACCACGCGGGTATCAGTTTCCAATAGCCGCACCTGCCCCTCGCCGATTTCGTCGTCAGGCACCATGAGCGAATTAAAAACGAAATTACCGTGGTCCGGATATTCGTAGGTCCAGAACCACTGGCTGCCGATCGCCTTGATGGTCATTTCGGCGTCCGCGGCCCGGTCCATGTAATAGAGAACCCGGAACGAGGGCACCGCAATCACCACCAGAATGAGGGCCGGAATCACGGTCCAGATCATTTCCAGCAGCGTATTGTGAGTGGTGCGGCTGGGCACCGGGTTGCGGCTCGCCCGGAAGCGGAACATGACGTAGCCCAACAGGACGACAACGAAAATCACAATCAGGATCGAGATCGTAATGAGGAGATTGTGGAAATCGTTGATCCGCTCCATCACCGGCGTCACGGCTTCCTGGAAGCCCATTTGCCACGGCACTGGCTGACCCAGACCGCTCTGTTCTTGGCCGAGCGCCGGCGTCATCGCCGCCAATCCCAGGCCGACGCCGCCGGCGGCGGCGGCAATCGCACGTTTTGCCCACATGGTCGTATGTCGCTCCTGGTCGGGGCAAATGTCGGGGCCGGCTGTTGCCGCTGCCCTTCGCATCCCCCGTCTACCTTGGGCCCCCTGGCCCGGATACCATTTCGCAGGCCGTGACCCCGCATGAAACAGGGGCGGCGGCGCTCGTTTTTAACCGACATCGGCGCGGGACGCTACCCCGCGGTGAGCGCCCGGACGGCAATTAAACGATGGCGCGGAATTCGTCGCCCAAGGCCCTGCGTTACGGGTGGCAGGCGCAAGGTTCAGGGTTTATCCCCAATGGGCGTGGGCCTATTGGCGGCGGCGGCCGTGCTAGGCTGGCAGCAATCGGGGGCGCCCGGCCGCGGACTCATCGGTCCGGGCACCGCGCCGCACCAGCCTTGCAGACGACAACGATCGGGAAACGACCATGACCGACACGCCGACCCCCCAGGACCTCTTGTTCGGCCGCACCGGCCTCGACGAGCGTCGCGTCGAGCGCCTGGTCTCGGAAGCCCTTGCCGGCACCGACGACGGCGAGCTCTATCTTGAATACCGCCAGAGCGAAGCGCTCGTCTTCGACGACGGCCGCCTCAAGAGCGCGAGTTTCGATACCGCACAGGGTTTCGGACTGCGCGCGGTGGCGGACGAATCGACCGGATACGCCCACGCCTCGGAACTCTCGGAGGCGGCGATCAAACGTGCGGCCGATGCGGTGCAAGGCGTGCGCGCGGGCCATGCCGGCACCATGAGCGCGGCGCCCACCGGCACCAATCGGCATCTCTATGTCGATGAAAACCCGATCAACGAGGTCGCCTTCGAGGACAAGGTAAAGTTGCTGCAGGACATCGACGCCTATGCGCGCGCCAGGGATTCGCGGGTGCGCCAGGTGTCGGCGACGCTGGCGGGCTCGTGGCAGGTGGTTCACCTGATGCGGGCCGACGGACAAACCGTGGGCGACATCCGCCCCCTGGTGCGCCTCAACGTGCAGATCGTCACCGGCGAGGGCGAGCGCCAGGAGACCGGGAGTTACGGGTCGGGCGGGCGGGCGGGCTATGCCGGGTTCATCGGCGAGACCGGCTGGATGAACAGCGTCGACGAGGCGCTGCGGCAATCGCTGGTCAATCTCGAATCGGTTCCGGCACCGGCCGGCGAAATGACCGTCGTATTGGGACCGGGCTGGCCCGGCGTCCTGCTGCACGAGGCGATCGGCCACGGCCTCGAGGGCGATTTCAACCGCAAAAAGACGAGCGCCTTCGCCGGGCTGATGGGTGAGCGCGTCGCCGCCGCTGGCGTCACCGTGATCGACGACGGCACGATTCAGGACCGCCGCGGTTCCCTCACCATCGACGACGAGGGCACGCCCACCGGCCGCACGGTGCTGATCGAGGACGGAATCCTGGTCGGCTACCTGCAAGACCGGCTGAACGCGCGCCTGATGAACATGGCGCCCACCGGCAACGGTCGCCGCCAGAGCTATGCCCACACGCCGATGCCGCGCATGACCAACACCTTCATGCTGGAAGGAAGCCAGAGCCGCGACGAAATCATCGCCGGTGCCGGCAACGGGCTCTATGCGGTGAATTTCGGCGGCGGCCAGGTGGACATCACCAGCGGCAAGTTCGTGTTTTCCTGCACCGAAGCCTATCTCATCGAAAACGGCAAGATCGGCGCAGCCGTAAAAGGCGCGACCCTGATCGGCAACGGGCCCGACGTGCTCACCCGGATTTCAGCGATCGGCGACGACCTCGAACTCGACGACGGCATCGGCAGTTGCGGCAAGGACGGCCAGCTGGTGCCGGTCGGCGTCGGCCAGCCGAGTTTACGCATCGACGGCCTCACGGTGGGCGGCACGCAGGCCTGAGGGGGGCTAGGCGTAAAGGGGTCGGGAGTGGTTGACAGCATGTATCCGCCTGTTACGCCCCCTCAATGTCCGCCATCCAGAAAACTCGTAATCGTCTCTTTCAGGCCGTCTATGTCCTTGGTTTCGCACTCCCAAATGACCAACGCCTTCCAGCCTAGCTCCTTAAGACGCCTCAGGTTTTCGGCGTCACGATCAGTATTGCTCCGTAGTTTTGGCTTCCAGTAATCAATGTTGGACTTGGGCAATCGTCCGTCCAGACAAGCCGATTTCTTATGCTGGTGCCAAAAACAGCCATGAACAAATATGACCTTATTTCGCGGCCCGAATGCCAAATCGGGCTTGCCCGGCAATTCCCTCTTATGCAGCCGGTAGCGGTACCCAAGGCCGTGCACGAGACGGCGAACAACCAATTCCGGGGCCATATCCTTTGACCTGATAGCCCTCATGTTATCGGAGCGGCGGGCCCGCGATATTTTGTCAGCCATCAAATATCAAAACCGGCACTACGAACGATCTGCCGTTCTCGTTGGTTCTTGACTTTGAGGGAAATGAACTCGCT
>PVBE011694422.1_pt1 | contig 20427 bp, 16 predicted proteins | sample 1631181 | NCBI WGS metagenome assembly PVBE01 (sample SAMN08397723, study PRJNA350692) | Marine metagenome, whole genome shotgun sequencing project. | isolation source: water | place: Pacific Ocean | collected 2012-04 | reverse complement strand
ATCTTTGAATTCCTTTTTCCCTTCTGCAAGGTCGAGGAAGTTCTGTACCGTTTTCGGCGCCTCTTTTGCGAAAAGCTCCAGGGTAACGTCCCCCATGCTCGTTTTCATGAGAACAACCGGATTCTTGTCGGCTTCTTCCTGGGCATTTGTGACGCCTGCCATTACGAGGAGAGTGAGTGCTACTGTTGCCAGTTTCATGGAAAGGGCTCCTTTGTTTAATGTTTGTCGGTACAGCTTATACGATTCAAATTGATTCATGATCCATTTTTTTTACCCGGGTGCAGGTCCGGATTCTTCTCGACTTCGATGATTCTCTCGATCAATTCTTCCGGAAGGGGGACCGGTTTTCCTGCGGAGTAGTCGACCCAGACGACAACGGAAGATCCGTCCGAAGCCCCTTCGTCTGCGGGCTGATTCTGATCCCGGATAAGGTACTGGAGGGTGAAGGAGGTATTGCCGATCTTTGTGGTGCAGACATTCACGAGTAAGGTCGCCGGGTAATGCACCTGTCGACGGAAATTCAGTTGTGCCATCGCCAGGCTCGGCCCGAGGGTCGTGTGTGCAACGTCGAAGAGGCCGATCTTTTCAAAATAGGCGATCCGTGCGGTCTCGCAATACGTAAAGTATTTGGCGTTGTTTACGTGACGAAGGGCGTCCATATCGCCCCACCGAACCGGAACTTCTATCTGGATTCCCATTCGCAACACGATAGCAAATAGGGCTCCGGTGTCGAATCAATTCTGAGGTGCATCCTGCATCGCTTCTTCGATGGTCAGTTCGGGCGCCGCTTTTTCCGATTCCCACTGCAGGAGGCCGATCGACTCGTAGTGGGGACGCATCCGGTCGCTCAAGAGATGGATTCTCTTCAGGTTTGGAATCAATCGACGGAACATGGTTCGGCGGAACCTCTCCATGTATTTCGACCGCAGAATAATCTTGTTCCAGGTCTGCCGGGTCATGAGGTGGGCGTAATACTCTTCATGGAATTCATGGGCGAGAAACCGGTTGCGGAGAAGGAGAGCGATTTCGAACGCCCAATCTTCCCGCTCTCTCTTTTTTCGGGGAGAGAGTTCTGCGTAATGATTTTGAAGAGTAACCACTCCGTAATGAACATGCCGGGCTTCATCCATGATGACGTACCGGAGAAGTTCTCGGAGAAGGGGTTCCTGTGTGGTGTTCCGTAAGGTTGCAAAGGCGCCGAGGGCGAGACCCTCGATCATGATCTGCATTCCGAGAAACTTCATATCCCATCGGGTGTCGGTCATGAGAGCATCGATGATCGTGTAGAGGTTGTCGTTGATGTCGTAGAGCTTTTCCATCTTTTCCGTGAGATAGCGGGTAAAGACTTCCACATGTCGCCCTTCATCAACGACCTGGGTGGAGCCGAACAACTTTCCATCCACTTCCTGGATCGCTTCGGTTACCTGGCAGGCGGCGAAAAGAGCTCCCTGCTCTCCATGGAGAAATTGCGATAGCATCCAGGTAAGAAGCTGTTTCCGATGAACCTGTTGGGTTTTTTTCGGGAGGAGTCTGAAGGCCCGAATGTCGGGAAGGGGGGTCCATTCCTCCGGAACGAGGTCAATGTTGGGATTATGCGGGTCGACATTGATGCTCCAGTCGAGCTGTTCGGATGCATTCCATTGAGAGCGTTTTGCGAGGTCATACAACCGTGCAAACTCATTTTTTCCCGTTTATAGGTCCAGTTGAACCGGGACTGGTGTTTAACCGGAACCGTTGTTGTGGGGCCGGACTTTCCTTTTCGCAGAACGAGTCCCCGAATGGCCGGGCCGATCAGTCTGAGAGGAACATGCATTGTTCTTCTCCTTTAAAAATAGAATCCGGGTCAGGGTGCTCGAATGGTTCTCTTTGCCCCACAAAGGGGTGCTGATGGGGCCCGAAACCACTCGAAGCAGGGTATCGGCAACCATTTGAAGGATCGCCGCACGAATGGGAAGCCCGGATCTGATTTCATCCGGGCCGGCTCTTTTTACGAAGAGGACGACTTCATTCAGAAGGGGGACCACCTCTTCCAGGATGATGTCATGTCCCGGTCCCCGACTGTCGATCATTTCCCGAAGGAGGACCGCGGCAAGGCTGGGGTTTGCTTTCAGAAATTCCGAGAAAGCCTCCACCGTTTTTTCCAGGCGAACTCCGATGTTCGCCTCCAGGTTCATCGTTTCCTGCAGCATCAGACGCAAACGGACAAAAGCGTGTTGCACGACGGCGGTGTAGAGGGCTTGTTTTGTCGGAAAATGGTAGAGAAGGGAGGGTCTCCGAATTCCCGCGCGACTCGCGACATCTTCCAGACGCGCGCCTTTGAAACCGGAGGCGGCAAACTCGATTTCTGCCGCTTCGAGAAGTCTTTGCGGCGTAGCCACATCCAGCGCTCTAGCGGGGGGACGTCCCATAGACTCTATTATTATCTACTCAAGAGTAGAATGCCCACTACTCACGAGTAGATTTCCAAAAAAAAGGGGGAGGGGAAATTTGACGTCGAAAAGGCGAAATCGTTCCGTCTATACTGGGGGAGAATAAATATGGCCGTTCATTCTGACATATTACTGGGCCGGATCGCCGTCGAGCGGGGATGGGTTACCCAGGAGCAACTCTCCCGGTGTCTCAAGGAGCAGGCGTCCGTTTCGACTCGCCAGGCCTCCCCTCTTGGAGATATTCTTCAGAAGCACGCTTTCCTGACTTCTTCCCAGGTGGAAGATCTGTTGGAAGAGCAGAAGCGGCGGCTCTCTGATCTTGTCGATCTCGGTGATTCGGAAATGGAAGATGCTCTTCTCGGACAACTTCTGATCAAGCAGGGGTTGGTGACCGAGAGACAGATCTATGAGTCTCTTCGCCTCCAGGCAGAACGGGCAGGAGAAACGGGGAAAGAGATCTCTTTGGGAGAGATCCTGGTCGAGAAAAATTATCTCGCTTCTGATCTGATCGAAACGGCCCAGATTATGCAGAAGAGAGAGTTGCTTGTCTGTGCTTCCTGCGGAGCCCAATATTCAACCTTGGGATCGGAGACGGCCCGAAAATACAGTTGCAAGAAATGTGGTTCTATTTTGGAGCGCGAAGAACGGTATTTTCGGCCTGGAGAGACTTCCGGTGTTGTCCGCATCGATCTTCCGGATGATGCGGTTCCTTTTGCAAACGATCCCTCTCATCTTCTCGACGGTGGGAAATATGTTTTGATCGAGCAGGTGGGTCGGGGAGGAAGTGGGGTTGTCTGGAAAGCGTGGCAGACCGATGTGCGTCGCTATGTGGCGATCAAGATCCTGGTCGGAGCTCTCTGGCGCGAAACGGATCTGCGGCGCTTTTATCGGGAAGCAGAACTCGCAGCGCAGTTGTCTCATTCCAATATTTCTTCCATTTATGAAGTGGGGCGCGAGGGAGAGACGCATTTTATTTCCATGGAGTTTATTCAGGGCGAATCTCTTGCCCAACTTCTCTCTTCCTCGGGAACCGCAACCCGGTCTCAAACAAGGCGGCGTGTCGTAGGGGTTCGTCGCTGGGTGGAATTGATTCGCGATGTGGCTCTCGCAACGGATTATGCCCATTCGAAGGGGATTATCCACCGGGATCTGAAACCGGGGAATATCATGGTTTCCAAAGAAGGGCATCGTGCCTATGTGATGGACTTTGGTTTGGCAAAGCCGGTTCGATCCGAGGAGAACGTAACGCATAGCGATGCGATCGTGGGAACTCCTGCTTATATGTCTCCCGAGCAGGCCCGAGGGGGTCGTGTTGGGGCACGCTCTGACATTTTCTCTCTCGGCGGGGTTCTGTATACCGCGCTGACGGGACGCCCCCCTTTCCGTGGGCAATCTCCCGGTGAAATCCTGATGAGGGTGATTGGTCATGAGCCGCCCTCTCCGCGGAAGTGTAATGCGCGTATTCATGCAGACCTGGAAACCATCTGCCTGAAAGCGTTGGAGAAAATGCCCCGCCACCGGTATGAGTCGGCCCGGTCCTTTGCCGAAGATCTGACTCGTTGGCTCGAGGGGGAACCGATTCTTGCGGCGACTCCGGGAGTATGGTTGCGTGCGAAAAAGAAGATTCAACAGAAGCCTCTTTTGATCGGGACCGGACTGGCTTTGGGTGTGGCGATCCTCATTATCATTTCCCTGCTTCTGGGAAAGAGTGAGGAGAGGAAGGGTGCGTGGGAGGCGTATCTTCGAGAAGCAAATCAATTCTATGCGCAGGGAGAGTATGGATTGGCCCGGGATTCGTATGAAAGAGTACTGCTTCTGGAGCCGGAACATGAAGGGGCTCTTTTTCGAAAACGACTTTGCGAAGCGACCCTGCGGACCCAAAAGGAGAGGGCGAAGGGGAGAGGGGAGCAGTTGAGCGAGTTTGCCGACCTTCTTTTCGATCTCGGTGAGTATAAGAAGGCGCGTGGCTTTTACGGGCAACTGATCTCGCTGAACAAGAAAGATACGCATGCGAGAGCGCGGTGGATTCTTTGTGAAACGGAACTCACCCGGGAGGTCTCTCCCGCGGAGGAGTCTCAGAGTGATCGTACGGCGGCCGCCGTTCTCTATGAAACGGCGCGTTCGTCCATGGAGGCGGCGGTACGAATGCAGCGTGCTCCCGACTTTTTGATTGCGGATGTTCTCTTCCGATATCATGAGGCGAGGCAATCCCTCCGGCAGGCTCTCAAGAAGGACCCCTCCTATTTCGAGGCGCGTTTTCTTCTCGGGATGGTCCATCGGCGTCTTTTTGAATATGCGGAAGCAACCCGTATTTTTGAACAGACTTTGGAAATGAACAGGAATTTTACAAGTGCCGCTTTTCAAGCGGCGCTTGCCCAGGCGATCCTGGCAGAGTTGGATCATCGAGTACCCTACCTCTCCCTCGATCCGGAAATTCGGCAGGCACGAAAGCAGCAGGAGGCGTTTGCCCAACAAGTGCTGGAGATGTCTCCCACCCTTTTTGAACGGTGGACCGCCCATTCACTTCTTCGTCTTGCCAGGGGGGAGTATTCGGATGCGTTGGACTCCATTGACAAAGTCTATCTCGAAGGAAGTGGTCACTACGTGATGCATCTGCTTCGCGCTATTATTCAGATTTCTCTGGAAGAATTTGAGAGTGCCGCAGAGGAATTGGATACCTGCATCGGATTGGAACCGCTTGCCTTTGAAGCGCGGTATATTCGGGCGGATTTGCGGATGAGGACAGGTGATTTTTCAGGCGCGAGAGAAGATCTCGAAAAAGGGTTGGAGTCTGCTCCGGGAGATTATCGGGGACATCTTCTTCTTGCCCGGCTTTCCGGCGATGGAGAGCGGGCGATCGGTCACCTTGAATCTGCACGCGAGTTGGTTCCCGGGAAGGCGCTCTTGATTGATGAGGTCATTCACGCTTTGAGGAGAGAGTAGGCGAGGATACAGCCGAGAAGGAGTCCTCCTCCGATCAGGGCCAGGAGAATCTTTTTTGTTCCACTCCAGGAGAGTCGATCCACCCGTTCCCCTTGTAAAATCAAATCGAGGTCGTCAGCGAAAGCGCCCGCATCCCGGTATCGTTTTACGGGATCTCGTTGCAGTGCATTTTGAAAGAGAATCTCAAGTTCGGGAGGGCTTCCGAGAAGGAGTCGTAAGGTGGCTGCGAGGGCCCAGACATCACTTCGGCCATCTCCTTTTTTTCCCTGTTCTTGCTCGGGGGAGAGGGCGGCTGTTTTATGGGGATGGGGGGGGAGACCGAAATTCATCAACCAGACGTTGCCATCATCCCCCTTCATGATGTTACGGGGATGAATATTCTTGTGGGATAAGCCTTTCTGGTGGGCTTCCTGTAGTGCGCGGGCAATTTCCCGAATCATTTTCATCGCCTCACGAGGGGGAACATTCATTTCATCGAACGTTTTTCCCGTCACATGTTCTGTGGCCACGAAGGGAGTTCCCTCATGGATCCCCGTTTCAAGAATGGGAATAATTCTCGGGTGAAAGAAATCCCCGGGGACTTCGATCTCTTCCGCCTCTTCTTTGGAAAAGAGGTGAAGGGCAACGACTCGATTGAGATTCTCTTGTACGGCTCGATAGACGGGTCTCATCTGCTTGCTTCCGAGAAGTCGTTCCAGTCGAAACTTCCCAAAATGTTCCTCTTCTGTACGATTCTCTTCTTTTTTCATACGGGAGGTGTCCCCGCGAGCGTCCATCGTTTCATCGACGAGGATCTCATTTCCTCCCGGAACCATCGGCATGCGGCAATGAAGGCATCGGAATCGTCGTCCCGGCTGAAACCCCATGACGTTAAAGCTCGAATGGCATCCTTTACAGGTCATCCGGGTTTTTCCCTGGATTTTCAGGACCTGCAGAATGATCTCATTGGAGATGACGTCGGACTGTTGAAGGATTTCTCCTATTCGTTTGAAATCCCGGTCCTCGGCCATTTCTTTTTGAATGCGGAGAGATTCTTCGATTCCTTCCGGACTGACCCACCCTTCCCGGACCAGGATTTCCCCAAAAAGAGGGGCGATTTCCGATTTCGCCATTTCGCCCCGGAACAGGTTTTCATGGATCTTTTCCAATTGAGCGAGGGTGATCACTCCCATGGAAAAAAGGTGTTCATCAAAGGCCGTGTCGTCCGGGAGAGACTCCCTTGCCTCTTTTACTTTTTCCAAAGAGAGGAATTCCAGATGAATGGCCATCTCTCCGATCTCGTCCGTTTTGTTTTTTTTCAAGTGATTCCGCCTCAGATCCAGGTGTTGATTGTAACGAACCGGGAGGTGTGAGAAAAGACAACGGAGGGGAAGGATTGTCAAGAGGGGTTCTTGATTCTATTTTAGGGGGGGAGATTTCTTTTGAGCTGATGCCTTATGACGCAAACACGTAAAAAATTGGACCAACTTCTTGCCGAACGGATCCTCATTTTGGATGGCGGTTGGGGAACGATGGTCCAAGGGTACCAACTTCAGGAGGAAGATTACCGAAAGGAATTCTTTCCCGATCATCCGAAGGATTTGAAGGGGTGTCACGACGTTCTCTGCATAACCCGTCCTGACCTGGTCGAAGAGGTACATGTGAAGTATCTCGAAGCGGGTGCGGACATTCTGGAAACGAATACGTTCAGTTCAACGGGCATCTCTCTTGCGGATTACGGTCTCGAAGGGGAAGTTATCCGGATCAACCGTGCGGCCGCTGAAATTGCGGTCCGGACGGCCCGTCAATGGACAGAGAAGACGCCGGAAAAGCCCCGCTTTGTTGCCGGGTCGATCGGACCGACAAACAAGACCGCTTCGATCTCCCCAGACGTGGCCGATCCTGCTTTTCGATCGATTACGTTTGAAGCGTTGGTGACCGCTTATTATGAACAGGTGCAGGGGTTGATGGAAGGGGGGGTCGATCTCCTTCTTCCCGAAACGAGTTTCGATACATTGAACTTAAAGGCGGCCCTCTTCGCGATTCGTGAATACTTTGAGGATACCGGTCGGGAAGTTCCGGTGATCGCCTCCATGACCATTACCGACGCAAGTGGGAGAACCCTGTCGGGGCAGATGGTGGAGGCCGCCTGGATTTCCATCTCCCATGCGGATCTTTTCGGCGTCTCGCTCAATTGCGCTCTGGGTGCGGCGGAAATGCGACCTCACGTGGAGGAACTTTCTCGCATCTCTCCTTCCTGGTTGGTCTGTTACCCCAACGCAGGGTTGCCGAATGAGTTCGGTGGATATGATCAAACGCCCGAAGAGATGGCGCGGGTGGTGGGAGAATATGCGCGGGAAGGGTGGCTGAATGTTGTCGGAGGCTGTTGTGGAACGACACCGGCCCATATTACCGCGCTGGCGAAAGCGGTGGAGGGGGTTCCTCCCCGGGTTCGTCCCGAACCGAATCCCCATCCCCAGTTTAGTGGATTGGAACCATTGACTCTTCGTCCCGATTCCAATTTCACTCTTGTGGGAGAGAGAACCAATATCACCGGTTCGAAGAAGTTTGCCCGTCTCATTCGGGGGGAAAAGTACGAGGAAGCTCTTACGGTGGCCCGTCAACAGGTGGAAGGGGGAGCCAACATCCTCGATATCAATATGGATGAGGGGTTGATCGATTCCGAAAAAGTGATGACGACTTTTCTCAATCTGGTTGCTTCCGAACCGGACGTTTGCCGCCTTCCGATCATGATCGACAGCTCAAAGTTTTCTGTCCTCGAAGCGGGGCTACGCTGTATCCAGGGGAAAGGAATCGTGAACTCTCTCTCTTTGAAGGAAGGGGAAGATCTTTTCCGAAACCAGGCACGATTGGTTCGGCGGTATGGGGCGGCGGTCGTGGTGATGGCGTTTGACGAACAGGGTCAGGCAACCTCCACAGAGCGGAGGATGGAGATCTTTACCCGAGCCCACCGGATCTTGACCGAGGAGGTGGGAATCCCTCCCCACGATATCATCTTTGATCCCAATATTCTTGCCATCGCAACGGGGATTGAGGAGCACAATGATTATGCGGTTACCTTTTTCGAATCGACCAGACAGCTTCGAGAACGATTCCCGGGAGTGTCGGTCAGTGGCGGGGTAAGCAATGTCTCTTTCTCCTTCCGGGGAAATGAAGCGATTCGGCGTGCGATGCATGCCGCCTTTCTCTACCACGCGATTGATGCGGGGATGGGGATGGGGATTGTCAATGCGGGGCAACTGAGCGTCTATGAGGAGATCCCGAAGGGGTTACTCAAACTTGTCGAGGATGTTCTCTGGAATCGCAGTCCGGATGCCACAGAACGACTTGTGGATGCGGCCGAAGGGTTTCGTTCTGACGGAGGGGGCGGGAAGAAGCGGGAAGAGTGGCGTAGCCTCGACCTGGATGCGCGTCTTTCTCATGCTCTCGTCGGGGGGATCGATACGTTCATAGAAGAGGATCTTTCCGAGGCGATGAAGAAATATTCCGCTCCGATTTCCATCATTGAAGGTCCTCTTATGGCCGGAATGAATGTGGTGGGGGATCTCTTCGGGGAGGGAAAGATGTTTCTTCCCCAAGTGGTCAAAAGTGCCCGGGTGATGAAGAAAGGGGTTGCGTATCTGCTTCCCTTTATGGATCAAGATTCGGCGACCGCTTCTTCCCGTACGAAAATCCTTTTGGCGACCGTAAAAGGGGATGTTCACGATATCGGGAAGAATATCGTTGGCGTGGTTCTCGGGTGTAATAATTACGAAATCATTGATCTTGGCGTCATGGTTCCCTCCCATAAAATTCTTGAGACGGCAAAAAAAGAAGAGGTCGATCTGATTGGGTTGAGCGGTCTGATCACGCCCTCCCTCGACGAAATGGTGCATGTCGCTGCGGAAATGAAGCGGGAAGGATTGTCGATCCCCCTTCTGATTGGGGGGGCGACGACGAGCCGGAAACATACTTCCGTCAAGATCGCTCCCGCCCATGACGGGACCACCGTTCATGTCGTGGATGCGTCGCGGGCTGTCGATGTGGCGGGAAGCCTGGTGAGTGCTCAACTTCGTTCGGCCTTTCTGGAGAAGAACCAGGGTCTGCAGGAAAAGGATCGGGAACTCTTCTCCCGGAAATCCAGATTGGCTCTGCTTCCGTATGCGACCGCGGCCGAAAGAAAGTTCTCCGCGACCGGAAAGGCCTTTCCGGTTCCCTTCACAGGGATTCGATCTCTGGAAGAGGTGTCCCTCAAAACAGTTGTCCCGTACATTGATTGGAGTCCGTTCTTTCAGGTATGGGAAATGAAGGGGGTCTATCCTGCTATTTTGAAGAATTCCGTTGTCGGGAAGGCGGCGAAGGAATTATTTGAAAACGCAACCGATCTCCTGGACAAAATAGTTTCCGAGGATCTTCTTCAGGTAAGAGGCGTGTATGGCTATTTCCCGGCCGCTCCGGATGGGGAGGATATCGTACTTTATGAAGATCCAGAACGGAGGCGGGAACGAACCCGGTTCTCTTTTCTGCGACAGCAGACGGATAAGGGTGCGGGAGCGACCCAGTTCTGTCTTTCCGATTTCCTTCTTCCCCGGAACGACCATCTCGGTCTCTTTGCGGTCTCGGCAGGGCACGGAATCGAATCCCTGGTAGAGAAATACGAGCAGGATCATGATGATTACCATTCCATCATGGTAAAGGCGCTTGCCGATCGATGTGCCGAAGCGTATGCCGAGTTCCTGCATGAAAGAGTGCGTCAGGAGTGGGGGGGGGAATCCCCCGGGGTGTGGACAAAGGATGAATTGATCCGGGAGTCGTACCCGGGGGTTCGGCCTGCGCCCGGGTATCCGGCCTGTCCCGATCATACGGCGAAGGAGACGATCTTCGACCTCCTGGAGGCGAAGAAGCGAGCCGGGATGAGTCTGACAGAATCATTCGCAATGTTGCCTGCGGCTTCCGTTTCCGGTTTCTACTTTGCCCATCCGGATTCGAAATATTTCCATGTGGGTCGGATTGGACGAGATCAGGTGGAAGAAGTGGCCCGCCGACGAAACGTAGAGGTGCAGATCGTAGAGAAGTGGCTCGCCCCCAACCTGGATTACGATCCTGCAGGATAAGGTGCGCCGAGAAGTCCTCTGTAGATCTTCTTTTGAAGCGCGGTCGGATTCTTTTTATGTCGGATTTCCCGGAAGAGGGACGGTCTTTTTCCGAGCGACAGAGTGGTGGTTCGAAGGTATCCGAGACGGAAATAAGTGACCTCTACCGTCTGTCCCTCTTTGCAGTCTTCGATCCGGTCCGCCCAATTGGAGGTCATGATCCGGGTTCCATTGAGCGCAACGATTTCGTCATCGGGGGAGAGACCTCCCTTTTCGGCAGGAGAGTCGACGAAAATCGTGCCGAGAAAGAGTCTTTCTCCACGGGGTCGGGGGATCACGCCTGTCCACGCTTGAACGAGTTGCCCTTTTTCTTCCTCTCCCTTGCGAGGGCGTTCTTTCTGTTCGAGGCCGGCATACCCGAGATAGCGGTTCCAGGGGATCTCTTTTCTTCCTTTGACATACTCCCGGAAAAAGTCAGCCAGGCTTCCTCCGGAGAGTTGTTCACAGATCTCCCGGAAAGCGCCGTCTGGGTATCCCATTCCACGGTTTCCATATTCGCAATAGAGTTCTCGCATTACATCGTCGAGTGATTTCCGGTTTTTACTTTTGTGACGGATTTCCAGGTCAAGCATCAGAGAGACCAGGGCCCCTTTTTCGTAGTAGCTAATCTGGCTGTTGACGGAATTGTCGGAGGGTTGGTAGAGCTTGATCCAGGTATCAAAGCTCGATTCTTCGAGGCTTTGGTAGTGTCGTCCCGGTTTGGAGAGAAAGCGAACGATTCTCCCATTGAGGATTCTGAGGTAATCTTCCGGGGTGAAAAGTTTTGTTCTTGTCGGAATCAGACTTTCATAGTGACAGGTGACCCCTTCCATGACCCAGAGAAGAGAGGTATAGACTTCTTTTTCATAATCGAAGGGGCCGAGAGATTCCGGATGAATCCGTTTTCCGTTCCACGTGTGGAAATATTCATGAGTGACGAGGTTCAGGAAACTTTCGTATTCCTCTTTCTTTCGGAATCGGAATGAGGGGTATTGAAGGCTGCTCGAATTCCGGTGTTCCAGACCTCCCCGGAGATCGGGCAGGGTGTGTAGAATAAACAGGTAATCCCGGTACGGCATATCCCCCATCATTTTGGAGGTATAGTCGACAATCTTTTTTACATCGTGTGTGACCTTTTTTTCGTCATAATTCCCCTCTCCATCGATCACGATGTAATGATTTTTTCCGCCCGAATTGAATTTCAAGCCGTGAAAATCTCCGATTTCCATAGGGGAGTCGACCAGGGTGTCGTAATCAGGAGCGCGGAAAACATTCTTTGATTTTCTTTCGAGCCCCGTTGCGATTCGCCAACCGCGGGGGGGCTTCACGCGGACCTCGAGGGGGGACTTTTTGTGTCCCTCCAGGTAGAGGAAGATATTTCCTCCGTTCAGGTAGCCATGTTCCCGGTCGAGATGACTGGTTCGGACGGTCAGATCGTGTGCCCAGATTCGGTACTGTATTCGGATCTCTTTTTTATCCCCCGTCCAGACACGCCAGCGACTTTTATCGATCTTTTTCCAGAACTCTCCCGTAGAGGTGAAGTCTTGCAGATGGCGGGCGTAATCTCTGACACAGTAGGATCCGGGGGCCCAGACCGGTAATACCAGATCGACTGTTTCGGTAGAAAGACCTCGAAGACGGACCTCGACATGGAAATAGTGCGTTTCCGGTTTGGGCATGCTGAGTGTGTATTCGATTTTTACCATGGTGTTGGGGTTAGTTGTCAATTTCCTTGATCAGGTAGTACGTCGCAACCGCACCCCCGATACTGACCGCTGCAGAGAGTAGGGAGCTGAAGATGCCGGCGGCATAGCTGAACAGTTGGCATCCGTTGAGACAGAGGGGTGCGAGCAGAATTAGCAGGAAAAGGCCTTTCCTCTGATATTTCATTCAGGGCTATTATGGTGGCTCTTCCTGTAATGTCAAGGGAGGGGTGATTTGCCTATCTTTTCGCCTTTTGTCGAAGGACTCTCCATTTCAGGTAGACTCGGTCAAACGCTCCAAAGGCAACCGATTTTCCATTCGGATGAAAGACCCCTGGCCAGATCCAATCGTAATTGAAACTGCGCTCTTTTCCGAAAACCATGTACCACTTCTTTCCTTCCCGTTGTGGATATGCGTAGAGAGAACCATCCGCATTGAAGACCGGGCTCCCTACTTCATCAAAGAGGTCCCCTTTTTTGAAAAAGCGAATTGTCTTCTCCCCGAGGATGAGAATCCCTCTTCCCGAAGAGCGGGCTGGATAGGCAACGGTTTTGTTGTCGGGACTCCAGACCGGGGTTCCCGCGCCGTCAAACTCCTTCTGCGGTTGGTTTCCGATGACGATAAATTCCATGCTGTCCTGGGTTGCCCAGTAGGCGACCTGCTGGCTGTCCGGGGAGAAAATGGGCACCCCGACTTTTTCGAAAAGAGGCCCTTTTTCTTTTCCCACCACCATTTGCCATCGGAATCCCTTCCGGGCCGGGTAGGCGATCCCCTTTTCATTTGGACTGAGAACGGGTTGCCCCACTTCGTCAAAAGTGGGGCCAGGAGTAGATTTGAATCGAACCGTCCACTTGAAATTTTCCCTGGCCGCAAAGGCGGCCAGAGTTCCCGAGGAGGAGAGAACCGGAAAGTCGACCCGGTCATATCTTGCGCTGCGCATTGGGCCGTACACAATGTATCCGGCATCGGAATCCTGTACGGCATAAGCAAGGATATTTCTCGTGGTACTCCAGATCGGATCTCCCACGCTTTCATGATTCCCTTTTTCTTCTCCGTCTATGACGAGGAACGCTTTTCTTCCCCGGAGGGCGGGGTAGACCACCGTTTGACTGTCGGGGGAAAAGACCGGAGCGCTCACCTGGTCATATTGTCTTCCTGCTTTTCCGTCGACAACGATCATCTGTTTTCTTCGGATCCACCCTTCGTATGCGACTCTCTTTCCATCCGGGCTGAAGACGATGTTGCCAATGGAATCAAAGGGGGAGTTCCCTTTCTTTTCTCCCACATAGACGAAGGTTTTCCCTCCCTCTTTTCCCGCATACGCCACCGCGTTTCCAAGAGGGCTGAACGTGATCTGGGTCGTTTTTACATCGTCAGGATCTGGAATCTCTCCGAGAACGGCACTTCGAAAAGAGATCTCCTCCTCCTGAACCGGAGAGGCCCAGAGGGTCACGCTTCCCAGAAGCAACACGATCCATTTTTTCATAAGCATCTTCTTCCAGTGTACCACCTTCCTTTCGATTACAGAATATCTCCCGGTTGTTTCTGACTTCTTCCTCTGGTAGATTCCGGAGCATGGAAGATCCCGATCCGGAGATTTTGTGCCACTGTTTTCATGTTCCCGAAGAAGAGGTTCGCGATGCGGTCGCCTCCGAAGGGTTACGGTCTGTTTCGGAAGTGACCGCCTGTACCCGGGCGGGAGGGGGATGCTTTTCCTGCTGGCCGGAGATCGAAGCAATTTTACAAGGGGGAAGCGAATCCCGCCTGGTATCCGAAATGGATCCGGGGAAACGGGAGATCTTTCAGAGAGAGGTTCAGGACCTTCTGGACGGGGAATATTCCCGTCTTTTCGCCTTGAACCAGATTCTCGTTACCCTTCTCGATGTGGAAGAAAGTCGGGTTTTGTTTCAATTTAATGGGCCGTGGGAGGGGACTCCCCCCGTTTCCTTCGAAGTGATCCGAGATTCGATGGAACAGAGGATATCGGCTCTGGCGGGTCGTAGGGTCCAAATCTGGGAGGGGCATCTCGGTCTGGATGAGGAATCGGGATTACCGACTCTCTAGCCGGGGATTTTATGGCGAACTTTTCTAGACTTTCGGCGTCTCATCCTGTAGAGGAAAATAAATGAGTACCGAAAATGAGGTCAGTAAAACGATCGACCGGGTACGGCAGTCGATCGACAAGGGGAAGTATGATCGTGCCTTAAGCGACCTTCTTCACCTGAGCGAGAAATATCCGGATGCGGGTGAGATCCGTCCGGAAATCGCCGAAGTCTTTCTTCGTCGGGGTGAATCCCGTGTTCGGAAGGGAAAGATGAAGGAAGCGCATGACGATTTCGAACGATCTCTTCGCTGGGCCGAATTTCCCGATACCTATGTGCAGCTTGGGCGGGCGGCTTTGGATTCCGGGAATCTCGACCTGGCACACAAACATCTTAATCAGGCGATCGAAATTGATGATCGCTTTGGTCCTGCCCATGAAGCGCTCGGATACCTTTTCCTTCAGTGGAATGAATTGAGTGAAGCGACTCGCGCCTTTGAAGAAGCGCTCAGTTGTGATCATTCGAGTGTGGATCTTTATCGCGCGGTCTGGAATGCCTATATGGGGTTGGAGAAAATGGGCCGGGCGCACGAATTGATCCTCGAGGGGCTTGATGTTTATCCAAAGGATGACCGGCTTCAATTGGCTGCGGGAAACTCATTCGTCTATGCCGAGGGGGACTCCGCTGGGGCGGAGCCGTACTGGCGAAAGGCGATTGAACTCAACCCGAAAAATATGGATGCCCTCTTCCAGCTTTCCGCTCTGCAGGCATCGCGCGGTAATCGGGAGGATGCACTCGGGCTTCTTTCGCGATGTGCCGAAGTCGATTTTGATGATGCCCGGAAACTATGGAAGGAAGACAAAGAGTTACCCTTCCGCCGCTTTGCCGAGTATGAGAATGATCCTGATTTTGTGGAACTTCTCGGTCGATGATCGATATTCCCGACGCGATCAGCCAGGCCCGTACCCTGATCGACGATAAATGCTTCGACGAAGCGATCTCCCTTCTCCAGGAGTGTGAGCAGGCTTGTCCCGGAGATGAGTTTGTGGCCGCCGAATTGGCAGAAGCCTTTTCCGACCGGGGCTATTTTTCTCTTCAAAACAATGAGCCGGAGTCGGCACAGAAAGATTTTGAATCTGCGTTACAATTCTCTCCGGTTCCGGAAGCGCGGCTTGGGTTGGCTCAATTTGCGGTTGTTGCGGGGGATTTTTCCCGGGCCCAGGAGTTGGTCGATAAGATTCTCGAGGATCACCCCGATTTTTTTCCGGCACGGGAACTTCGTGCGAAAATTTGTATTACGCTTGGGGATTCTGCCGGGGCGGAAGCACAATACCGGGTGATCCTGGAGGAAATGGCGGTTCCGCGGGTCTACCTCTCTCTGGCGACTCTTCTAAAGGCACAAGAGCGGGAGGAAGAGGCTCGTGGGATTCTATTCGAGGGACTCTCCTCCGTGCCGGATGATTCGGATCTGGTTCTTGCGGCCTCACGGTATGCCGAGCCGGAAGAGCGGTGGCAACTTTTGAACAACGCTCTTTCCGTTGCGCCCCGCTCCTTTGAACTCTGGTTTGAACGGGCGTGTGCTGCCTGTGCAGGCAATGACGCTGAGGAAGCGGCGATCTCCTTGAATCACTGTCTGGAGATCGATCCTGAGCGGGCTCGATCGGACTGGAAGGCGGAACTCGGTCGGGAAGGGTCTTCTACAGTTCCCTTTGCGGATCATCCCTATCTTGCAGACTTCCGGGAAAACTGAATTTTTCTAAAAATTCAGAATGGCAGTTTGCATGTGACCTTATCTGACACACCTATATGCGATGGTATGTATGACTACTGAAAACAACCCTCTCTCATGGGCCGGGTCGTCCCCTCGATCCGGCCCATCTCCATTTTTGCAGGAAATGAGGTTACGGTTCGACAGACTGCCAGGTGGGAGCGGGCGGAGGGTTCTTTTTAAGTTTTTCCGCGAGCGTATCCGGATCCATCTTGAGCAGTTCTGCGGCAAGGGCCAGGTTCCCTTTCATTTTGCGAACGGCTTCTTCCAGGCAATTCTGCTCGATCGTCTGAAGGTGCTGTTCGAGGCTCTCTCTTCCGGCCCAAATTTCTTCAAAGGATTCTCCGGTACTCTTTTCGGATGAGGGAAGGGTCTCCGGTTTCACAGGACCGCTCTGATTTCGTGCGAGCAGGTCGGCAATGAAGGTCGCGAGCATCATGCAGAATCGCAGGTTATGAGAACGGAAGATCGACTCTTCCGCCGGTCCGTCGAGATAGAGAAATCCAAGATACCGATCCTGCGAGACGAGGGGAACGCAGAGGATATTGATCATTTTGCCCGAGAGGGGCCCGTATCGGCCAAGATCACTCCCGAGGAGCCCTTCGTTGATGCGGGAGACCCGGTGGTGAAAGATGTTCGAAACGTGGAACTCTGCCATCTCTTTGGGGGCGCTTTTTGCGACCGGGATCAGTTTACTTCCTTTTTGGGCGAGCATGACAAAGCCTCTTTTGGCAGGGATTTCCACGAGCACTTTTTCGAGAAGCGCTTTCATCGCGGCTTTTTCATCCCGCAGGGTGTAGATCGTTCGAACAATATCCATGATCGTGCGGAGACGGTCCAGTTCGGCCGCTGGATTGGCATCGGAAGAGTGAATCGAGAATGCGTCGTGAAGGCTTTCACTGATCTTCGCGGTCATCCGGGGGCGCTTTTCCGGAATCCCATCGGAGAAGTCGAAGGTGGGGTCAAAAACGAGAATGAATTCTCCCACTTCGAGTTCGTCATCCGGTTGCAGTTTCTGGTTGGTGACTTTCTCCCCGTTGACGAAAATACCGTTGCGGCTTTGTGCATCGGAAACAAAAAAGTCTTCCCCTTTTTGTTCCATCTTCGCATGGACCCGGGAGATATGTCTTCCGAGAAGCCGGATATCACACGAACGACTCCGACCGATTTTGGCGTCGTTCTGAATGGTGAAGAGCTCTCCCCGGTCGGGGCCTTCTACGAGTAAAAATTTGCTCATGGATCCTTACAGTATACCCGGTTCAAGAAGCAGGTACGATGGAAAACCAATCCGGCGAGTGTTTCACCCGCTTTTCAAGTTGCAGGGCAAAAGAATTCATCGTGGGGTATCGGCGCGCAGGATTTTTGTCCATGGCGGTTTCGATAATCGGGATGAGTTCCTTCGGAATATTTTTGGAGATCACGGCCAGGTCGGGAGGATTCTCCCTCTGAACTTTCTTGAGGATTTCGGGAACGCTTTTCCCGGAGAAAGGGGCTCGTCCCGAGAGGGACTGGTAGAGGACTGCTCCGAGGGAATAGATGTCGGTTCTTCCGTCCTGCAACTCCATATCTCCCCGAGCCTGTTCGGGACTCATGTAGATCGGGGTGCCGGCGGTCACACCCTGATTTTCTGTTTCGGTTCCTCTTCGGAGTATGGCGGTTCCGAAATCGACCAGTTTCGGTGTTCCGTCCCGTTGAAGAAGAATATTTCGCGGAGTGATATCGCGGTGAATAATTCCCACCTCATGAGCATGGGCGAGCGCTTTTCCGACTTGAATGATAATCGTAAGGATCTCTCCGATCGAGTAATGCCCCTTGGCCATCGCACGGGAAAGAGACGGCCCTTCGATATATTCCATCACGATGCAATAGGTGTCGGAACCCTCGACCGTTTTGATCATACGAACAATATTGGGATGGTCGAGTTTCTGTATGAGAGCCGCTTCCCCGAGGAATTGCCGAACGATTTCCGGATTTTTCGCCCAGGTGGGGGAGAGGACTTTGATGGCGACATGATTTTTCTCTTCATTTTCCGCTTTGTAGACCGTGCCCATTGCTCCGCGCCCGAGCGCGGAATGGATGCGGTATCCGGGAATGGTAAGGACCGTTTCGAAGAGCCCCATGAGCGCTCCCCGTTGTGCTTCCGACAGGGCTCCGGAAGCGACGAGGTGATCGGGGAGGGGAAGTCCGCGCGGACGGCGTGCGAGGGTGGCATCCATTTTGGCTTCCTCGATCCAGCCCCGCTCTACCGCCGTGTTGGCAAAGATACGGTCAAATCCGGTCAATGGCTTCATGTGGGCGAGAGTATACCCATTTTTAGGGATTTCTTTAAAGTCTCTCGAGGGGGGGATTTCTTTTTTGGCAAGCCCACGAAAGGGGTTCCGGAAGCGTAATATTGGGGACAGCCCCGGCGGGAACGTGATAAAGTCGGGGCCATTCAAGTGGGAGATTTTCATGGGATTCCTTCTTTCATTCGGGTTTGTTTTTTCGCTCCTTCAGGTCCAGGATCCGGAATCGTTGACGCCGGTGGAGTTGGAGAAGGCGATCGACAAGGCGATTACGGAGGGGGCGGAATGGCTCAAGAAGCAGCAGAAGGAGGATGGCTCCTTCGGGGATTCGAGCGGTCCGACCTATGGAGGGGGTGGCAACGCCTACCATAACCGACCCGGAATCGCAGCCCTCTCCCTCATGGCCCTTTTGAAGAGCGAGATCCCTCCGAATGATCCGGTGATTCTGAAGGGGTACAATTTTCTCTATGAGTATACGAAGAATAACGGAAACCTTATTTCCAATTACGACATCGGTGTCATTCTCATGGCGATCGAGACTTTGTACGAAAGTGTCGTAAAGTGGAAACTCAAAAAGAAGGGGAAGAAGGTTAAGGAGCGTCCCGGCGATTTCAAGGAGCCGAAGTATGCGCTCTCCGGGCGGGACCGGAAACTGGTCGGCAATCTTCTGAAGAAACTCTACTCCTCCCAGACGAAGGATGGGGGGTGGCGATACGGAGCCGGTTTCGGCATCGTTGGCAGTGACGAAGATATTTCTGCGACGCAGATCATGATGCTCGGATACAAATCTGCTGTTCGCATGAGGGTGGGGGTCGATCCCCGGTCTGTAAAGAGAGCGATCGATTTTGTGATTCGATCTCAGGAGAAGGATGGCCCGAAGATCGCCCGACCGAGTGATGCGAATCCGAGTGACCGGACCACGTATGTTTCGATGGGCGACGATCGTGCGCGCGGATGGGCGTATGAAAAGAAGAGCGACAACCCGGAAGAATTGAAAGTGAGTGGGTCGATGACCTCGGCCGGAATCACGACACTTCTCATTGGACGATCGATTCTCGGGAAGAGAATCGGAAAGAAAGAGCAGGGGAAGATTACCCAATGTGTGTGGGATGGATTTGCCTGGCTCTCTTCCCACTGGTCGGTAAGTGAAAATCCCGAAGTCGACCGGAGTCACTACTACTACCTTTACGGAGTGGAGCGGATCGCGGCCCTTGGGATGTACGAAAAGATCGGGAAGCACTACTGGTACAAAGAAGGAGCGTTTGTCCTTTTAAAGCAGCAATACAGTGATGGTCACTGGGATACGAGAAAAGAGGTCGCGCCGAGCGATATCAACGATACCTGCTTTGCGCTCCTCTTTCTCCGAAGGGGTACCGTCCCGATCGGCGACGTCATGACCGGGCGGGGACGGTAAGGTTCCCTAACTCTTCGCCTGCATATAGCGCTCGACCGCGATCCGAAGGCTTTTCTCCTTACTCTTAAAGATCTTTTTTGCGACTCTCATTAGAAGCGTTTTGATTCTTATCCGGTTCTTGATTTCTCCCGCTTCTCCCGTTTCGATAATCATACCGGGTCTTTGAATGTCGATGACCTCTTCCAGGGTAAGGCCGGAGGAAAGAATCCATTTCTCCACCGCCTTGTTCTTGTCTTTTCCGACACAGAAATGGTTCAGCTCTTTCGCAAAATGTTTCGTCAGAATTTCATGACCTGATTCCGAGATCAGGTACGCCACGGCACAGAGAGCTCCGTTAGGGCCCATTATCCGATGGGTCAGCGGTTGATTTGGGTCAAAATGCGGATCGTTCTTTGGGATTGGGAGGGGGTTTTTTTCCAAATGGAAAATTTCCCTGCTGGATGTATTTCTGCAGATTCATCATGGTGATGAGCCGTTTTTTCTCCAGAAAGACATAAACATCCCCTTCTGATTCGCTTAAGGGTTTCAGGGTTGTTTCTGATTCCTGGGGTACGGAACCCCATGCGGTTGCAGTGGAAAAGAGGAGTGCGGTGATTCCCAGCGCCATCCCGGCCATCAATTTCATGATCAGACTTCTCATCATCATTCTCCTTACTCGTCTAAGCTTCATTATTGACGCAGGGGGAAAGGGGTAGGTTCAGAGAAAAAGGGAGAAACTATTTGAGCAGTTT
>PVBE011623679.1_pt1 | contig 20429 bp, 20 predicted proteins | sample 1631181 | NCBI WGS metagenome assembly PVBE01 (sample SAMN08397723, study PRJNA350692) | Marine metagenome, whole genome shotgun sequencing project. | isolation source: water | place: Pacific Ocean | collected 2012-04 | reverse complement strand
TGTCTTTGCTAGCGATCGAAAAACAGAAAATCGTCCGCCAACACCAAAAATCTCGTTCGCCGCACCACCTCAATAGCTTCAATCCGAAATCAAACCCATATGCAGCTGCATCACCGACACTCATGCAATATGCGGGCTAGCAGCACGAAACGAGCATCGTTCGAAATCGCGATGTCGTTGATGTCGCCGTCGACGGCCCAATACCCGAGCGGCGCGCCCGTATTTGCGTCCCATACGACAAAATCGCGGGCGCCGGCCGTGATGACATGCGAGTTGTTCGGCGCAAAGGCGATATGCGTAATTTCACTGTTGCCGCCTTCCGTGTGACGCCAAACATAGAGCTTCCGGTTTGCCTCGAGGTCCCAATAGCTGCTAGTGCCGGCGGCACCCGAGACGGCGGCGAAACGGGCATCATATGAGATTACTGCATTGTACAAGCCGAGATCAGAATGCTCCCAGGTTGTGGTCGGTTCTGGACTCTCGCCACAGCCGCCGACCAGCCAGCACAGCCATAAGATCCAGAGCTGGCTTCGAGTTCGAGCCGGTTCAAGATTCAGCCCCACCTTCTACAACTCCAAAGTTGAAATCAAAATAAGTCGCCGATTAGACCGCAGTGTCACGAAGGGTAGCGGCAGCCGATGCATGGAAATTGAGCCGGCATTCGCTCCAATAGTGCTTTTTTGAATGGGGCGCGATCCTCGCCGCCGGTGTTAGCGGTCCGGTTCATCGGGTACGATGGCGAGGTAGACCGGCGTCACCGGGTACATGGAATGAAGCAAGCAAATCCGATGTCGGGTCTGTCGCGGCCCGCTATGGCCATAATCGGGACGGTCGTCATCGTTCCCGCTGCGGTTGCCGCTACCGCTTATAAGTGCGTCGATGCCGACGGTGCCACCTACTTTTCCGATAAGCAGTGTCCTGGGTCGCAGGAGCAGTCGGTCGTCGATATCAAACCCGCCCCCGCCCCGGCCGGCGCGGAGATGGACGCAATCAAAGAACGCCAAGAACGGCAGCAGCGAATACTTGACGCCGCAGCAAAAGACCGACACGACCGGCGCCGCGAACGCGAAGAGGAACGGGAAAAGCAGCGGGCAGCGGACGAAGCGATTTGCAAAGAGCACAAAGCCCGCCTCGAAAAACTGGAGAGTCGGCAATGCACGCGGTTCGGGGGTTGTACGGTTTACGCGTTGACTAAGGAAGACGAGGAAGGCAACGTCGTGATTGCATCGGAGCGTGAGAAAAGGGAGGAGATCGAACGTCTCAAACGGGCGATCGCCGGTGTTTGTAAATAGCCGGCGCGGAAAAAAAAGAGGGACCGCGTGCGCGGCCCCGGGACAATGAATTGCGGGTGGGGGGCCGATCAGTACTTCGGCGCCGCTTTGTACGACATGCCCTTGGCCGCGCCTTGTGCGCGTACGGTTTCGTAGAGTTTATTGTCGAGAGATCCCTCGGCTCCACCGTCGGCCTCGACCTTGTCGGCGATATAGGCATCGCGTTTCCCGGCTAACTCCGTGATCAATTGCGTCAGTTCGCTCCGTTTCGCCGCTTGCTTCTTGACCACGGATTCGCGCTCCTCGGGCGCTACCGCCTGCAGCGAAGCCGGCAATTCGTCCTCGGCCATGGCGTCCAGATCGACCCGACCGGCAGCGACGGCGTCGACCAACTCGTTCTTGCCGAGGAAGTTGCGTTCGCCGCTGCGTGAGGTATTGAATGCGGCGCGGCGCGCGCGGGTTGCCACGGAAGCTGCCGCGTGCAGTTTCCTGGTCGCGGCCTGCTTCAGTTTCTGCCGTGCTTTTTGTTCGACGCTGCCGAAATAGAGGCGTGTGTCGTCGAGTTTGGCGGACAGCTCGGCAATATGCTTATCGAACGGAGTCGTGACGGCTACCGCGCTGCCGTCCTCGGCTACGTTGAAGAAATCGCCCTGGCTCAGCGACGCGATCTGTTGCCACTGCCGGGTGGTATTCGCGTCGCGCCCGCTCTGGATCGTATTGACTCGGATCCCCTTCGAGTTCGCGACTTTCAAGGTTTCCGGATACCGGATTTCGTCCTGGTAGTCCATATGCGGCGGGGCGTCGCCGACAAGAAAGACTACCTTGTAAGCGTCCGTGCCTTGGCTCCACGACACGCCGTGGACGGCGTCATATAGAGCCTGGTTCACGGATTCCGGACCGTCCCCGCCGCCGACTGCTTTGAAATCCATGAGTTTGGCGTAAACCGAATCGAGATCTTCGGATAGATCCGTCACCTGCGTGATATACGCATCGCCCCGGTCGCGAAAAGCGACGAGCCCAATTTTTATCTCGGGTGCCGGCTGGGCTGAGGCCATAGTTGTCGCGATGGACCAGATTTTTTCCTTCGCCGCCTGAATGAAACCGCTCATGCTGCTCGTGGTATCCAGCGCGAAGACGACTTCTATCCGCGGCGGTTGGCTCGCAATCGGCGCGATCGGCGGTGCGACGACGTTGGCACCGGCTTCGGATTGCAGCGCCGGGTAGAAAGCTACGGCCGAGACCGTGGCCGCGAAGAGTGCGATTCCAGCAAGTTGTGTTTTCATCGGTAGTTCCTCATCGGTTAGTGGCTTTAGTTGGTTGTGTGCATGCGGCGCACGGCGGCTTCGGCCGTATGGAGCGCACGATTGAAACGGAATTCATGGTTGTCGACGGACTCGCTCGGTCGCGTCCGTATCAGCGGCGGGATCGCCACGAACAGTGCCTGGATCAGAAAAAAACTCCAGACGGTCAGGAAAATGCTATGGCTGTGCTCAGCGGTCGCGATCGCCGCGAGCCAGCCGAATGCACACAAACCGAGGTCGAGCAGCGCCGGCAACACGCTTGTGTGAAAGTAGAGCGAGCGGATCAGCCAGACCATGCCGAGGTGTGCGATACAGTACAGCGTGAGGCCGGGTATCAGCAGCCAGACCGCGACAGCCCCCGCCAGCCATAGCGTCGGCGTGGCGAGACGGCCCGTTTTCTCGTCGCTGGCGCCGATCAGATACAACACATAGACGGCGGCGAGGGTCGCGACTACCAATTTCAGCGACACGCTTGGGAGGACCACGAATTTCAGGCCTGTGAAGGCAGTCGCACCGACGATCGCGAAGACGAATGCGACGATGACGCCCTTGATGAAGGTCGGTTGTCTCATGAGTGTTCCCTCCGTTGTTTCTCGCGCAGGAATGCGACTTCGACTTCGTCGTTGTCGACACGATAGTCACCGCCCGTGAACTCGGCCGGGCCGGGCGTCGGCGCTTGCTCGACCAGTAGTTCGAGCTTTTGATGCATACCGGACAGATGGTGCTGGTTTTCCGCAATGGTCGCGTCTACATCGGCGAGGGTGTTGGCGTTCGCGTCGCGTTTGGCCGTTATCGCTTTGGTGTGACGTTCGGTCTCGATCTTGCGCTTGACCAGACTTCGCGCGAGCGATTCCTCCCCTGATTCGAAGCACACGTCGAGTTCTTCCTCGAGGTTCTGGAGCTGCCTGCGTCCGTCGTCCTCCTGCGTCCTCAGGCGTTCCAGGTCGCTGCGCAGTGATTTCGCCTGCGCCCGCATGCGGGTGAGTTCGTCTTCCATTTCGCGCACCGCCTGTTTCTGCAAGGTGTCGGGTTCTTCTATGCGGTCGAGCACCGCGTGCAGATCAGCGGTAAAGAGCCGGGTGAATCGGTTAATAAGTGCCATGGTCATTGCTCCAATGGTGTTGCGTTTACGAGTGGGGAAAGCATGGTTCGTCTACCCGCGGTGCGCCAGGCACGGTTTGGTAAAATCTTTGCGTGCCTATTTACAAAACTTTTACATGTACCGGCATCGCGATGCTGGTAGCCTGCGTCTTGGGATCGGATAGCCGGCAAAGAGATGAATCGCAAACGGCGCCTGTTAATTGTTGAAGACGAGGAGGCCATTCGGACCGGTCTCATCGACGTGTTCGTGTATCACGGCTTCGAGGTGGAAGCGGTCGCGGACGGACGAGACGCCCTCGACCGGGCGCTGGTGGGCGGTTTCGACTTGATCCTGCTGGACGTGATGCTGCCGTCGATGAATGGCTTCGACATTTGCGATGCGATACGAAAGACCGATCGCGAGCAGCCGATCATCCTGTTGACGGCGAAGGTTGGCGACGACGACATCATCAACGGGCTCAAGCTCGGTGCGGACGACTACATCGGTAAGCCGTTCTCGATTCAGGAGCTGGTACTCCGGGTCGAAGCGGTATTACGCCGCACGCGCGGCGCAAAGACGGTTGCACGGCACATCGATCTCGGTAGTGGCATGGTCGTCGACACCGAGAATTTGAGCGGTCGCGACGGCGTAGACGAACTCGTGTTTACCCGGCGGGAAATCGAGATCCTCCAGTACCTGCATGCCCACCGCGACCGGCCCGTGCAACGCGACGAACTGTTGACCGAGGTATGGGGCTATCGAAAGAATATGAACATAGAGACGCGCACCGTCGATATTCACATTGCGAAACTCAGGCGCAAGATCGAGGTAGACTCGAAGAACCCCAAACGCCTCGTCACCGTGCGCGGCGCCGGCTACCGCCTGGAGGCGGATTGACCCTTGGCGCCTTCGCTCCACCGGGGACTGAGCGAACGACAGCTGCGTTGGTGGTTGTCCTGCTTCTTCCTCGCGCTCGCGATCCCGGCGGTGTTGCTGATATACCGTGCGTACGACCAGCTCAAGTGGGAGGTTTTTCACCAGTACCGCGTCTCAGCCGAAGAATTGACCGCGCGTATCGATGCCGAACTGAGTCACTCGATCGAAATCGAAGAGGCGCGTTCGTTTAGTGACTACGCGTTTCTCACCGTCGCCGGCGAGGCCAGCGCCGGTTTCGTGCAACGTTCGCCGCTGTCGGCGTTTCCGGTGAAGGCCGGGATCCCCGGCTTAGTCGGTTATTTCCAAGTCGACAGTCGGGGTACGTTGACTTCGCCCGTTGTTCCGGATCCGGGTACCGACCATGAGGCCTACGGTGTGAGCGACGACGAATATCGCCGACGCCTGGCACTGAGCGAGCAGCTGCAGTACGTATTGGGCGATCCTCTGGACGAAGGCGGTCGGCGGCGGGATAAGGACGCCGCGATGGCGCCCGTGGTGGTGAAGGAGAAAGCGGTGGAGTGGCGGGCGGCCGCGGACGCCAAAGCTGACTCCATCAACGAGACGCAAAACGTATTCGACCGCTTGTCGAGCACGCTCGGTAAAGCGGCGCGCCGGCAGACGCCAGGCGATTATGGCCGGGTTGAGGATCTGCAGCTCGATTCGCGCTTGGAAAAGAAGAGTCGTGAACAGAAACTGATGCAACCGGCGGCGCCGCCGCGCCCGTTTACTTCCGGTAAGCGTGAGTCGCGCAAAGAACGAGTGGCCGTCTACGAATTGGCGGAGCAAGGGGATCCGGATCTCGCCGCCGTGGAGGAAATGGAGGCCGACGACGGTTTCTCGTCACCGGCCCCGACAACAGCCCTGCTACAACCAGAGGTGTCGGCCGGGTCCGTCGTAACGCCCGCGCCGCGCGTTCGTTTGTTCGAAAGCGAGATCGATCCTTTCGGCTTCGAGCTGCTGGACGCCGTTCACTTCGTGATGTTCCGTAACGTGTGGCGCGGCGGCGAACGCTTCATCCAGGGTGCTGTTATCGAACGCGCCGCATTTATCGAAGAGTCGATTGCAGCGGCTTATCGGGCGGCGGCGTTGTCGAACATGAGCGACCTGCTGGCCGCCTACGAGGGCGATGTCATCGCGGCACACGGCACCGGTCCGTCGCGTGAGTATCTGCCCCGTTCGCACGAATTACGCGGCGAACTTTTGTATCGCTCCCGTCTGTCGGCGCCGCTCGGCGGGTTAGAGCTGATCTATTCCGTGACCCAATTGCCGCTTGGTCCCGGCGCGCGATATTTAGCGTGGTTGACTTTGCTATTGGGCCTGGTCTTGAGCGGGGGTTGTTACGTCATTTACCGCTACGGCATCGGGCAGATTTCTTTGTATCGTCAACAGCAGGATTTCGTTTCCGCCGTGAGTCACGAATTGAAGACGCCCTTGACCTCGATCCGGATGTACAGCGAGATGTTGAAGGCCGGCTGGGCGGACGAAGAGAAGAAGGCGGGCTACTATGCTTTCATCCACGAAGAAAGCGAGCGCTTGTCGCGCTTGATCTCGAACGTGCTGCAACTCGCTCGTATGACGCGCGGAAATCATTCGGTTACGCTGAAGAGCCTCCGCGTCGGCGAATTGCTGGACGTGACACGATCGAAGATCACCTCGCTGATCCAGGGGGCGGGTTTCGAACTCCATACCGACGTCGACCCCGGCGCCGCGGCGGCTACGCTTTCCGTAGATCCCGATGCTTTTACCCAAATCATGATCAATATTGTCGACAACGCGATCAAATTTTCACCGCCGGATGCCGAACGCCGGATCGATCTCGGCTGCGCGCTTCAGCGCGACGGCTCAGTCTGTTTCACCGTGCGCGACTACGGATCCGGTGTCCCGAAGGATCAGATGCGCCGGATCTTCGAACTCTTCTATCGCCCGCAGAGCGAATTGACCCGTGAGACTGTCGGCACCGGTATCGGCCTCGCGTTAGTGCAGCAGTTGACGACCGCGATGCACGGACGGGTGGACGCGCAGAATCGCTCGCCCGGCGCCGAGTTCAGCCTCGTTTTTCCGGGTGCCAAATCCTGATCCCGGATCCCGGCGCTCTGTTTCCCGTGGAGCCGGCGCCGATTTGCCGCAAAGCGGCCTTCGGAGTCGTCAGTACCTGCCCACGCTCACCGCGAAGCGCGCGCACCAGCTGCCAGAAACAAGCTACGTCACCGGCCGGTCCGAAGACGTCGATATATGGTAGCGCTGCAGCCATGCCTCGGGCGGTGGGCTCGTATCCCTCGGTCGAGAGCAAAGGGTTCAGCCATATCACCCGTCTCGAGCGCCGATTCAAGTGCTCCATTACGCGGGCGAGGCGTTCTGGCTCGCCCGCATCCAAGCCGTCGCTCAAGATAATTGTCGTAACTTCATTGCCGGCCAGGCAGTATTCGTAATCGCGCACGAACGCGTCCAAGGTTTCGCCGATCCGGGTGCCTCCCCCGCAGTCGTCAAGGCCGCGCGCGAGATCCGTCCAATCGGATCCGGACCAACGGCTCGTTACTCTGACCAAACGGCTGGCAAACAGAAACACTTCGACCCGCCACGCCTGCCGCAAAACGGCCGAGGCGAACTGCAGCAATAATCTGGCAGTCGGCTGCATGGAGCGGCTCACATCGCAAAAAAAGACGACTTTCGCGCGTGTGACCCGCGCCCGCCGCCAGCTCAAGCTTATGGGAACGCCGCCGTAGCGCAGGCTCTTTCGCATGAGCGCTCGATGATCCAGGAGCTTACCGCGCCGATGCGGCTCCTTGCGTCGCGAACGACGCGTCGCGAATTCCCGCGCGAGAGCCCGGGCGATGCGGTCGATTTCTACTGCGTCGCTTCTATCACGCGTATTAGTCGGCGGTAGCCGGGCGCCCCAACGCGCGGCGTATGCGGGCTTTTCGGCGACGTCTTTTCCCTCTTCTTCTTTGGTCTCAGCGGTTTGCCCGGTATCGGCCGGCGGCGCCATTTCAATTTCAACAAGGTCTTGCTCGGTTCCGCCGGCCTCGGCGTCAAGCGTTTCGGGCATCGTTTGCCGCGGCACCACCACCTGGGTGTCCGGCGATGCGGCGCCGGTAACTCGCCAGTAGATCTCGAATAGTTCGGTGAACAACCGAATATCTTCGGGCCGTTTCAGCAAGCTCACCTGCAGCGCGCGACGGAATTGCGTCCGCGCTGTTATGTCGATCTCTCTTAGAGCACGCAACGCCAGCTCGGCGCCGCCCGGCGGTACAGCGATCCCATGGCCGTCGAGAAAACGACAAAACCCGATAACCGCCGACACCAACGAACCGTGCGGCGAATTGAAGGCCCGGTCAGCCGAGCGCGGATTGTTCACGCGGCGCCGAGCGCTTTGTCGAGCAGTTTGGGTATCTCATTCGCTACGAACTCGAGATCGCGCCGGGTCTTGGCGACACAGCCCAACGTGGAACGAACGAGTTCCGGTTCCAGCCGGTTGCCGTGCAATGCCATCAACGCCGATGCCCAGTCGATCGTTTCCGCGATGCCCGGGCTTTTGTCCAGGTCCATATCGCGCAACGCTTCGATGAAACGGCAGATCTGTGCGGCGAACCCGTGCTCTATGCCCGGCAAGTGGCCCTGCACGATGGTCAGTTCTTTCCCCAGGCTCGGATAATCGATCCAGAGATATAAACAACGCCGGCGCAAAGCGTCGCCGAGTTCCCGGACCCGGTTCGAAGTGAGAACGACGTGGGGCGGTTGCGCCGCGGTGACGGTACCGAGTTCAGGAATCGTAACCTGGTACTCGGCGAGTATCTCCAAGAGAAAGGCTTCGAATTCCTCATCGGCCCGGTCGATTTCGTCGATCAACAGCACCGGGCGGCCGGGGTGTCGAAGCGCCCTCAGCAAAGGCCGCTCCAGCAAGTAATCTTCGTCGAAGATGTGCGCTTCGATATCATTGGCGTTGCGCGCGGACTGCTCGTCGAGCCGGATCCGGAGAATCTGTTTAGCGTAATTCCACTCGTACAGCGCGGATGCGGCATCGAGTCCTTCGTAGCATTGCAGCCGGATCAAGTCTGTTCCCAGCGCCTTTGCGAGCACCTTCGCAATCTCGGTTTTACCGACTCCGGGGTAACCTTCGACGAGCAGCGGGCGGTGCAATCGCATGGCGAGGAAGAGCGCGGTCGCGATCTCCTCGTCGCCGACATAACCGGCCGTAGACAACAGGGCCGATACGTCTTCGATGCGTTGGATGCTACTCATAATGGATCAGTGGGGGTTCCGTGGCGAGTTCTATTGATTAACGGGTATTGAAAGATGCTCATGTACAACGACCCAAGTATCGCCCTGTTTGATCCAGATTACCGTTTGTCTACCGTCGGCCGAAGCGCGAGTCTGGTCCGGCCGGGAAAAATCCAAATGCACCGTTGCCGTACTCCAGGCAATATCACCGATCTGCGTTACTTCGAGATCCCCATGTTGCGCTACGGCTATTCTTTCTGCTGTTAAGCGTACGTATTCATCGAGCCCTCGTTCGAACGCGGCCCAGGTCTGAAAACCATCATGCGGTGCCCATGGCATATACAGCCGAACAGGAAGCTCTTTTGTGTAGAAGTCTTCCAATCGATGCCCCGCAGTTTCAACGGGCCCTGCGGACCATGCAGCGGCGAGTTGTTTCGCTAACTCCGAGAATTCCGCATTGGTATTGAGTCGGGTGTCTGGGTTTCTGGTTCCTTCAAATAGTTTGCCCTGAGGATTGGCGGTAGCCGAAAAGTGTTCATGGGTCACGAGCCAATTGCCGCTTTCGTTGATCCAGATTTGTGTTCCTCGACAAGGCGTAGTCGCAGTCGCGCCCGAGCGATACTGTCCATGGACGATACAATTAGCCGTGGTCCAGATGACATCTTCGAAACGCCATGCTTGCAACGATCCGTCGTTGGCGAACAATATTCCGGCCGCTTCCATGCCAGCCGGTATCCAGATATTCGTGATCACGTCACGGTATTCGTCCCAACCTCTATGTCCTTCCAGGGGAGGCAAAGGATCCCAATATACGTTGTCCGGCCCTTTTGAATAATAACGTCCGGCCTGGTCGTATGCCGTGTCATCTTTTGTGTAAGACCAGGCGGCATAATAGCCCTTGGTCAATTCCAGGATGGTTTGGTAATCACGGCTATCGGCCGTCAGGGATTGCACTTCGCTCGATAATGCAGGATTGACGAAAAACCAAATCGCGACGACCCAGGGTAGGCGCGCCTCCACTATCATTTCCCGCATGCTCCGCCCCTTTAATGCCTTTGATTCTCCGACCCCTTTAATTCTAGAGTAAGATCGAGACTTTAGGGGCCGTTGTTACCAGCCTACGCTCCATTGGAGAACTTCGAATGACATTACGCCTCGTCGGTGCCGGCGTCGGCCGTACAGGTACGACATCGTTGCAAAACGCCCTGGAAATGCTACTGGGCGATCGCTGCTATCACATGGGCGAGGTGTTTCCCCGACCCGACCATATGTCTGTGTGGCACGAGGCGGCCCTGGGGCGCATGCCCGATTGGGCCGAATTCCTTTCCGATTACGTAGCCGCCGTCGATTGGCCGCCGGCAGCCTTCTGGGAAGAACTCGCGGCCGCCTTTCCGGACGCGCTGATCTTGCTTTCGACGCGGCGCGACGGTGAAACCTGGTGGCGCCGCGCGTCCGAAACGATTTTCCCGGCGACCATTCAGGCCAACGACAGCCCGTGGCGGCGCATGACTATGGCCATGCTTGGACACCGATTTACGCCCGACTTCGAGAACAAGGACGCCGCGATCGCCGCTTACGAAGCGCACAATGCGCATGTTCGCGCCACCGCGCCGGCTTCGCGTCTGCTCGAGTGGCAGGTGGAAGATGGTTGGGAACCGCTTTGTGCCGCGCTCGCCGTGCCCCTTCCTGACCTACCATTTCCGCACGAGAACCCGAGCGAGGATTTTCAGGTACGCATCGGACCGGACGATCCGGCGCCGAAGACCTGAGCTCGCCGGCTTGGGAAAAGGAGAAGCTTTGCAATAACGACGCGTCACTGGGGCAGCTTACATTGGCTCGGCGACCGTCACCGCCCACCACGGCCCTGCGGATTGTTTGAGTAGGGCGGCCCAATACCACGAGGAAACGTCGTACCAGCTAGCGCCCGCTGCGTCGAATACCCTTTCGCAGACTCGCACCGATTGTCCGTCTCTGGTCGCCAAGACGCAGCCCATCAATTCGCCGTTCGCACCGCGCCGTACCGGCTTTGGTTCGACGTCGTAACCCGATCCTTTGTAGCAGTCCGCCGCGGCGTGTAACGCTCGTGACGGTCGCTCCACGTGGCGAAACACGAATTCGCGCCGGCCGTCGGTGAAACGCGCCAACCGCCCCGGAAAACGGCCCGCGAAGCGCGCATCCACTGGCTGTGCCTCGAGCGGAATCAAGGGCCGGCCCTGATATTCCGATGGCCAACCATCGAATGCCGGTTCCATGACGGGTTGAGCATCGCCCGGACCGATGAACGGGAGCAGGGCCGCGACGAGGTGAACGCCGATGATGATCAAGAGGCGCACGGACGGTGCCTCGGCTGGTGTCCGTGGATGAAGAATACGGCCAGCGCGACGCCGGTAAATGCCGCGACCCCGATGCCCTGATGCATGAATTCCGGGGCGGCTACGATACCGCTCTCGGTGAAAAACAACGCCGTTGCCCGGAAGACGTTTCCGACGAAGACGCAGAACATCGTCAAGCTGGTGCGCAACCACGTCGCACCGAGACTCAAGTCCTCCCATGCCGCCAGCGTGAAGTTCAAGAACAGTCCGCTCCAAAGCATCTTGATGCCGGCGCAGGGCGCATCGACCGCAATGATTTCACCCGCCCAGCGCAACAATGTACCCTCCGCCTCGACCTCCCACCCGGCCGTGGCGAGTAGGATTGTGACCAGATGGGTGGTGAGCAGGCGCAACGGGAAACCGCCGAAGAATTGCAGCGAGGCGAGCAGCGGCAGCGACAGCAACATCAATCCCGCGACAGCGGGTTGCATCGCGCGCCCGTAGCTCACCGTACTGAAGACGCAAGCCAGCGCGAGCGCCGCGAGGCCGCCCTTGACGAGCGCGGGCAGAGCGGCGGAACCGAGCGCGTAGCTGAGCGCGAGGACTCCGCAAACCATCGTCGCCGCGGCCGAAGGCGCTTCGAGCCGGCCCCTCGCCGCGACAATGGCGGCGGCGGTGGCAAGGGCGAGAATACCCCAGGGCTCATCCGATCCGTCGGCGGTACGCTCGGCGTACCAGCGCCAGACGGGCCAGAAGGCCAGCGCTTGGATAAAGAGCAGCATCGGCGCGCCCAAATTCATGCTTCGCGCCTTCACTGTACTCGAACCAGGCCATTGCGCCGCTGCCGATGAAACTGCCATAAGCCGAGACAAGCCAATACCGCCAGCAACGCGTTGATTTCGGGCTCCGGAGCAATCGGTACACCACCGCCGACGGCGTGATTGGACACACCTTGCGGCAGCGGCAGCGGTTGTTTCACCGTTTCGCTCTCGCCGGTGGCGTTCGCGATCTCCGTATCCACCGCGACGAAGGACGTATAGGCGGTCAGGAGGTTATAGGTCAGACCCAGGGTCGTGATCTGGCGCGCGCGCTCGGCGTTCGGCGCAAGCTTCTCGAAATCTCCGAGACTGGCGACGCGGTCGCGCGCCCACAGGTAACGCAGCGCCGGGTTGGCCGTAAGTTCGGACCCCGTCGGCACCGGCATCGCCCTCACAAACTCACCGTCGCCGCCGTAACCGCGGACCGTAACGGTGCCCCCGGGTTCGCCACGCCATTTGCCGAAAACGATCAAGGGCCGCTCGGCAAGGAGATCGGGCGCGGTTTGCGGTTCGACGTCGTAGACTTCGAGGTCGCCGAAATCCAGCTCGATGCCGGTGAGAACCGGGGATTGGATATAGCGTTGGAAACGCTCAGCGGTGGCAGCGGCGGTTCTCGGATCCGTCACCACGAAGGGTTCGCCGCGACCGGCGCGGGCGAGGCCTTCGATCAAAAACCGGTTCACGCTGGAACCGATACCGAAGGCGAAAAAGTTTGCGTGGTTGAGGTTGTCGCGGACATGCTGAAAGGCGTCGAGCTCGATCGACACATAACCGTCGGTTATAACGACGAAACTGCGCGAAATTTCGTCGGCCGCGGGTATCGACATGGCACGCTGGATCACCTCGAGCATCCGCGTGCCTCCGCCGCCGCGTTGACCGTTCATCATCGTCAGCGCCCGGCGGATATTCGCCTTTGTCGCCGGCAAAGAGTGTTCTGCCAGCATCGTCGAGCCGCCGGCGAAGAACAGAATATTGAACCGATCGGAAGGGCGCAGCGCCGGCAGTAACTCCGACATGAGTTTTTTGCTGGTATCGAGCGGGAAGCCGTGCATCGAGCCGGAGATGTCGACGATGAAGATGTAGTCCCGCGGTGGGATCTGCGCCGGTGTGACCCGTTCTGGCGGTTGGGCCATGAGTAAGAAGAAGTTCTCCTTATCGCCGCGATGCAACATTAGGCCCGACTCGATGGCCTTGCCCTGCAGCCGATAGTTGAGGATGAAATCGCGATCCCCAGCCGTGCGGTCTTCGCCGGACAGTGCGATGACGGCGCGGCCCGGGTTCTCATAATCGACAGCGAGTGCGTGCGATGGGGAGGTCAACGCCTGGATGGGGATGCCGGTATCGATGGCCACGTCGATGTCGAAGCGGTATGGCGCCGGTGTACCTTCTTCGAGATAGGGATTCGCGACCCACCCGTTGACCGCCGGCGCCTCGGCCGTGACTTCGCCGTTGTAGCGCGGCCCGACGACTGTGGGATAGACGAAAGCGTATTCGCCCTCTTCCGGGACGAGAAGCTCGGTGTAGCCCAATTCCACCTCCACGGTATCACCGGGAAGGATATTCGCGACATTCATCTGGAACACGTTCGGGCGCTGCTGTTCCAGCAACGAGGTGCGCTTTCCTTCGTCCTTTGCTTGCTGGTAAATCGCTTTGGCTTTGTGCTTTTCCTGGATCGTCGCTTCGATCACGCGCTCGCCGATGGTCATCTTCATGGCATTCACCGCAGCCCGGGTCGAGGCAGGGAACAGATAAATCGCCTCGATCGGATCGATGCCGCGGTTTCGGTAACGTTGTTTGACGGTGACGGCCGCGATGACGCCGGAAATCCTGACCTCAGCCGACGTCGATTCCAGCGGAAACTCTTCGGTCGTGGCGCCTTCGCCGGCGCTGACCAGAAAGTAAGGTGACAGGGTCCGGTCGGTGTCCGTCTGTGCGGCCGCCGGTGCGCAGATCGCGATGGCGGCAAAGATGACGAGGCCGCGGGCGCCTTCGGTAATAGGGTTTTTCATGGATCGCCTCCTGCAGTATGCCTTGTGACAAAGGCCGCGAACCTATGGGTTGCGGCGCTATTGACACTCTAGGAGGCGCGTATGGAGCGACGGTGAAGCGCAGGTGAAATATGCGCGAAATCGAGGTGAACTGGCTGCTACTGCGGAAAAGAGAGCGTCGCGACGGTGCCGCCTTCGGGATGCGAGACGACCGCGACGCTTCCTCCGTGCAGGGTCATGATCTCTTTGACCAGGCTGAGTCCCAGGCCGGAGCTTTTCTTGCCGCTGTCCGGCCGCGTGAGGGAGAAAAACCGATCGAAGATTTTTGATTCGGCGTACGCGGGGATCCCCGGACCGCGATCGCGCACTTCCAGTACTACGGTATCGTCGACGACGCGCGTGGCGATCGATATCTCGGCTCCCGGCGCGCTGAATTCGACCGCGTTTTGCAGCAGGTTCAGTACTGCCTGGCGAATCAAGATTTCGTCGCCGCGTACCTCTTCCGCATCGACACCGCTGTCGTCGATCGTCAAATCGCGCCGCTCGATCAGCGCGCTGAGGCTCGCGGCGGCATCCGCAGCGACACCTGCCAGTGCGACGGCGTCGGAGTTTTCAATGGCGCTGCGCGACTCCAGGGAAGTCAACAGCATTAAGGTTTCCGCGATGCGGGTGATGCGTTGCGACTCGCTGCCGATGTTGTCGATGAACCGGCGGCGCTGGTCGGGAGGCAGGTCTTCTTCGAGCAATTCCGCCGCCCCGCGAATGGCCGACAACGGGCTTTTGATTTCGTGGGTCAAGGTTTGTACATAATTTTCGACGTAACGTTTACCTTCCAGGGCCGTACGCATCTGCTCGAAGGCGGCGCCGAGATCGCGCAGTTCGCCCGGTGGTAGCGGTGGCAACTCGGCGCGGCGTTCGTCGCGGACCGTCAGGGCGTAATCGGTGAGCCGTCGGATAGGACGGGTCAGCCATTGGCCCAGAATCATGCCGACGATAATCAATGCCACGCAAACGGCCGCGCCGCCCAGCATCAGGTCACGGCGTGCGGATTCGACGAAGCGGTTGCTGCTCGCAGCCGACTTTCCTACCGACAGTACGCCGATGCGCTCCCCGTCCAACACGATGGGACTCGCGACGTACAGCACCTTGGTCTTCGGATCGGTGCGCGACGGGGAAGTACGTGCACCATAATCTCCGCGTAGCGTGCGATGGACGTCGTTCCATTCGCTGTAATTTACGCCTTCGTCGCGCCCGGAATCGGAGTCGTAGATTACGATGCCGGCGGTGTCGGTGATATAGACGCGGACGTCCACATTCGTTTTCAGGAAACCGTAGATCTGTGCCTCGAAGGGCTGCTCGCTTACCCGTTGGAACACGCGGCGAAACAGCGCTACATCGACCCGGCCGTCATGCGCCGTCGCTGCCGCGAACGCGGCAAGAACGTGTGCGGTATCGACGATGGGTTCTTCGGTCGCCTCGCGATATCGCGGTTGAATATCGTCGGTCACGATGTCGACGAAAAAATAGAATCCGACACCGAACAACAGGAATATCCACAGGAACAGGCGGATCCGGATAGTCAAAAGTCGTCCCTTAGCGAATAGCCGATGCCGCGGTGAGTAACGATGGGATCGTCTGCCGCGATTTCTTTCAGCTTAGCCCGGATCGTCTTGATGTGGGTGTCGACCGTTCGTTCGAGGCTTATGCCGCCGTGTTCCCACGCCTTGTCGAGCAGTTGTTCGCGGCTGAATACCCGTCCGGGCGCATCGATCAGCGCGCTGAGCAAGCGAAATTCTACACGCGATAACGCTAAAGCCGTCCCGTGGTAGTGCGCTCTGTGTCGCTCGTTGTCAACGGTGAACGGGCCATAGTTGACGGCGCTGTCGTCTTGTTTTGCTTGTAATTGTCCAGGAGATCGGGTCGGGGAACGGCGCAATACGGCTTTGACCCGGGCGCTGAGTTCCCGCGGGCTGAAGGGCTTAACGACATAATCGTCGGCGCCGATCTCGAGCCCGACAATGCGGTCGATCTCATCCGCCCGCGCCGTCACAAAAATGATCGGAACCTCAGAAATTTGGCGGATGCGGCGGGCGACTTCAAAACCGCCGATGTCGGGCAGCCCGACATCCAGGATGACGAGATCGAAATCCCGGAGAGCAAGCTCGGCGAGGGCGTCTTCGCCGGTGCCGGCACACACCGGCTCAAATCCTTCGGTGGTAAGGGCGTAGGTAATGTTGTCGGTGATCGACGGTTCGTCGTCCACCACCAAGATAGTTTTGCCCATCAAATCCTCGAGATATCAAGAGGCAGTGCGGTCGCGCCGCGCGCTTGCCGTCGACCCCGCACGAGCATACCTGCCCAGCTTCGCGGGATCGAGTGTCTCGGCTTCGCTGCCGGGTCCCAGCGCCGTCGGCGCCGCGGCCAACCGGGCTCCGCTGCGAAAACGTTATCTGCTACATTGGGAACACCAAAGCTCGGGAAGCGCAGATGAAACTCGAAGGAATCAAGGTGCTCGATCTATCGTTATTCCTACCCGGACCGGCCGTCACGCTGATGATGGCCGATCACGGGGCTGAAGTGATCAAAATCGAAAATCCGGCGGCGCCTGAACCGACCCGTTCCACGCAGTTCTTCCCGTGGGAGCAGGGCGGCGCGACTGTCACCTACCGTACCACCCAGCGTGGAAAAAAGAGTCTGACGCTCAACCTGAAGGACCCGGCGGCGAAAGAGATCCTGCTGCACCTCGCCAAAGAGTCCGACGTGTTCGTCGAATCGTTTCGTCCGGGTGTCATGCGGCGTTTGGGAATAGATTACGATGCCGTGAGGCAGGTGAATCCGGGTATCGTTTACTGTTCCATGTCGGCTTTCGGCCAAGGTGGGCCGTGGCGCGATCGTCCTGCACATGACACGGCGGCCGTAGCGGCTGCCGGGATCTTGAGTTTGACGCGATCGCCCGAGGGTGACTCGGGCCCCGCCATTCTCGGCGTCGCCATTTCTGACTTGCTGTCTTCGCATCTGGCCTTCGGCGGCATCGTCATGGCACTGTTCCGTCGCCAGCAGACCGGCGAAGGCGACTACATCGATATCAGCATGTTCGAATCGGTGTTGAACGCTTCGCCGAATATCGTCGGGCCGGTTTTCGGTGGGGATCTGGCGCCCGAACGCCTGAAGGAACGAACGAACGGCGGCAACGCCATGTTGAATATTTATGAGCTCAAAGATGGCAGCTACATCGCGCTCGGCGGCGGCGAACCCAAGTTCGTAGAAGCACTTTTCGAAGGTCTGGGGCGGCCTGAATTCATCGAACCGGTGTCGGGCCCGGCGGGCGAAGGACATTGGGCGGCTATCGCATTTCTACGCGGGGAGTTCCGCGGGCGGACCCGCGCCGAATGGGAAACGTGGTTTGAAGGCCGCGACATCTGCTGGATGCCGGTCATGGATCTCAAAGAGGCCTGGGATACTCCGCAAGTGTGGGAGCGGGAAATGCGGGTAAAGGATCCGGACGGTAACGACCACATCGGCATTCCGATCAAGTTCAAGAACGAACCCGGGCGCATCAACTTCGATCTTCCCGAGCACGGCGAGCAGACCGCGGAGATCCTTACGGGTCTGGGCTACGGTACCGAAGCGATCAAAGCATTGAAGGAATCGGGCGCGATCTAAATAAGGGTTGCGAAATATCGATCAGTTTCAGATTAGGGGTCGACTGCTGGATTAGCGTTTCAAAAGATGCTGAGCTTTTGTAGGTACACCAACCACCGTCACCCCGGACTTGATCCGGTATGACGGTGAGAACCCATGGCCGCCGAGACTCAAAATTAACCGGGATGCGGGAACGGTGAAACGCCATCGCGAACGCACGCCATTCGAGCAAAGGGTCGGCGGAGAACCCGGAAGCTTACCGTTTATCCAATTGCGCAGTCAGGCGCGCGGTACGATGAACCAGAACCGGAAGTCGGGGCCGCCGCCGGCAGGTATCGTCATATCGTACTTTTCCGCATAGGCAGCGCGGACGGCCGAGAGCGCTGTGGCATCTGAAATCTCGGCGGTCGCGACATCGTAAAGCTCCTCGCCGATTTTGAGGCGAATGCCACGGTCGTTTTCCATCCAGCCGACCCAATTCTTGGTTTCGGGTTCCCGGGCGCCGATGACCAGTTCGCCGTCGATTTGTACGCAGAAGATCGTTACCGAATGCGCGATGAAGTAGGGCGTTTCCACCTGCACGAATATTTCCCGGTATTCTTCTGTGAACCGCCAATCTTCCGGGTACGTTTGGGCAATATCGCCGCGTAGCCAGAACCCGGGTGTTCTGTCGCTCGGCTCGCAACCGGCGACGAGAACCAGCGCGACGATCAGTGCGATCCATTGGCGGCTTGCAACGTTTTGCAGCCCTGACCGTCGGGATCGATTCTTGTCGATTGGTTGTCTCAGTTTAGTTTTCCCCCGATCCCGCCTCAATACCCCGCGGACTCATACGGTGTGTCGGCATCGCGCTTATAAACCAGAAGTCGGCGTTGGTACGACATGACGAGTTCGCCCCGCTGATTATTCGCCCACGTTTCGACACCCAATATACCTTCGTTGGGCCGTGATTTCGATTCACGCGCATCAAGGATCGTCGATTGCGACTCCATGGTGTCGCCGGGCGCAACGGCCGCGCCGAAACGGATGTCGGTCCAACCCAGGTTGGCGACGACCCGCCCGAAAGTGCGAGTGGTCATCGCGGTGGCGGCCGCGAGGATCCAGCTTTCGGTAAAACGGAACTCGCCGCCGCCATATTTCGCGACCCAGTCGAGGTCATGATACTGCGGCGCGAGTTCGAGTGACCGCCACGCGTGCTCCAGCCCTTCGTCACGCAACATCGTTCGGCGTGGCCAATGAATGAATGTCTCGCCGGCGTGACAATCCTCGAAGAACAGGCCTACCTGTTCGGTCAATGCGCCGTCTGTCTCCCGTCGATGCGCGAGAAAGCGAGGTTCTTCGGAAGGAGCAGCCGCGTCGTCGTCATTCCGGTCTTCGGGGTGGTGGCTGCGGCGCCATACCTGCACGCGATACGTGATGCGAGCGATTTCTTTGCTGTCCTGATTGAACCCGCGACAGCATACGTTCACCTCGCCGAGCGCGGGATCCGGTGTCGGCGCCGTCGCGACGATTTCCGATTCCGCATACAGCGTATCGCCCGCGAATACGGGACTCGTCATAGCGATTTCGTCGAACCCGGTCAGGGCATGTTTACGCCCGAAGGTTTTCGACGACATGCCGATCAGGCGTTGCAAGGTGATCGTGGAGACCACCAGTTCGCGTTTCCACGTGGTTTGCGACGCGTATTTGGCATCGTAATGCAACATCGCGGCGTTCAGCGTGTCGAGCGCCTCATCCACGTTGTCCTGTTGTGAGACGGTAACGCCCGGTCGGTGACGGAAACGTTGGCCGGGGGCGAAGTCTTCGAAGTCGAAGCCAAATCGTTCCCGGTAACGGTTTTCCCCGATCCGGTAATAGGCGTAAAAGCTCATAGCTGCTCCTGACGAACGGCCGACCGCATCGGTTTGCACGGCGTGCCGGGTGTACGTCCATCGTATCCGTGTTCGCATTGTCGTCTCAAGACCCGCGGATTCCGGATCAATTATCTAAATACGCGTTTGAAAATTGGGCCACGCCCCGTACGCGGCGAACTGAGCTACAATCGCCGCTTGGGGGCGCTCTAACAATTTTGGGAACGGTTTTTTCCGAACTTTCTATTACTTTAGTCAGCTTATGCGCCGGTCAGATCAACGCCGAGGGGGAGTTAGTGATGGTGCAATCAATTAGAAGAGTCGTGACGGGCCACGACGACAACGGCCGTTCTGTATTCATTTTCGACGGGCTTGCGGAGAATGTGAAAGAAATGGAATCGATGCCGGGCTTGGCCCTTACCGATCTGTGGGAGACCGATAAGAGTCCGGCGGATAATACGGGTAATGAGGATGCCGGCGCCCGACCGATCGTGCTGGAACCACCGGTAAATGGCGCGGTATTTCGGATCGTCGAGTTTCCGCCGGACAGTGCCTGGCGGGACGATGCGGATGCTGGAGAGGCCTTCGGCTCGATCGGCGCCGGTCATGCGGCCGATGAGGGTTCGGATGATCCGATGATGCATAAAACTTCGACGATCGATTACCTGGTCATATTGAAAGGCGAAATCTGGGCGCTAATGGAGGATGAGGAAACGTGTCTTAAGCAGGGGGACGTGATGATCCAACGGGGTACGAATCATTCCTGGAGCGTTCGCACCGAGGAACCGTGCATCGTCGCTGCCGTTCTGGTCAGTGCGGAGCCGCTGTCACCCCCGAAATGATGAAAGTGATCGATATTTCGGAACAGTTATCTAAATAACGGAGCAGAAATACTGAGCAGTTAAATTGAACTCGGGTGGTCCCTATTGATCAGATCAGTTGTAAAGGCTGAACAATCAACAAGGAGTATTCCACCCGATGAAAAACAGTGTAACGAAGATCTGGCGTCCGG
>PVBE010325004.1_pt1 | contig 20434 bp, 16 predicted proteins | sample 1631181 | NCBI WGS metagenome assembly PVBE01 (sample SAMN08397723, study PRJNA350692) | Marine metagenome, whole genome shotgun sequencing project. | isolation source: water | place: Pacific Ocean | collected 2012-04 | reverse complement strand
TACCTCTGGTACGGCTCGGTCGGTCGCTGCGGGCGCGCTCGCGATATGCGACAGGATTGCGCCCTCGCTATCCGAAGTTATTCCTGCGCGAACCCTCAGAGCAGGCCCCCTCGTCGCAGGCGGAAGCGCCGAAGCTCTGTCGCGATCATCTCGACGTGCTCCTCCTCCTCCGCCTCGAGCTCGCCATAAAGGACCCAGGCCGGCGAGCCCTCCGCGTACTTCTCGCGCTGCGCCTTGAAGAAGTCGCGGGCGCGCTCCTCGAGGTGCACCGCGAGCTCGAGCAGCACCACTCCGTCGTGGCTCGGCGCCTCGACGTCGGTCAGGACCGCCATCTGCGCCACCGTCGGGTGGTCCAGATCGACCTCCAACGGCTCGACGTGGTAGCGGCGCTCCAGCGTGCGGATGTGCTCGTTCTCCATGCTCGCGAGCTTGGAGAACAGCTCCTTCAGCTCCGGATCATCGACGTGCGCGGCGCCCTGCTCGTAGAAGGCGCGCCCGCCCAGCTCGATCTCGAACGCCATGCGCACGGCGGCCGTCGCCGCGGCGTCGGGCGCGTCCGGGTGATACTCCGCTTCGAGCAGCCCGCCGCAGGCCGCGCACATCCCGAACGGCAACGCGAAGCCCTCGTACACCTTGCTGCACGCGGTGCAATGCCAGGTGAGCCGCGCGCCCGCGCAGCAGACGTAGTCCTCGTCGCCGTCGAGCGGTTGATGGCAGCGCGCGCACAGCCGCGACGCGTCGTGGTGCGAGTGGGCCTCGGCGGAGGGCGGCCATGCGCGCCGCTCGAGGAACTTCGCGATGCCGGTGGCGGCCTGCCGCCCGGCGCCCATCGCGAGGATCACGGTCGCGCCGCCGGTGACGATGTCGCCGCCCGCGAAGACGCCGCGCAGGTTCGTGGCCTGGTCGTCGTCGACGACGATGTGGCCCCACTTGTTGAGCTCGAGGTCGGGCGTCGCGCGGCCGATGATCGGGTTGGCGCGGGTGCCGAGGGCGTAGATCACCGTCTCGCAGGGGATCGTGACCTGCTCGCCCTCCACGGGGACGGGACGCCGGCGCCCGGAGTCGTCGGGCGGGCCCAGCTCCATCACCTGGCAGCGGATGGCGCTCACCTCACCGTCGTCGTCGGTCAGGATCTCGAGCGGGCTGCGCAGCCAGTGGAACTCGACGCCCTCCTCCTTGGCGTGACGAATCTCTTCGACGCGCGCGGGCGCCTCCGCCTCGGTGCGGCGGTAGACGCAGTGCACGTGCTCGGAGCCGAGCCGCCGTGAGACGCGCAGGCAGTCCATCGCGGTGTTGCCCGCGCCGAGCACGACCACGCGGTTGCCGAGGTTCACCGGGGTGTCCTCGAACGGGAAGCGGTCGCCGCCCATCAGGTTGACGCGGGTGAGGAACTCGTTGGCGCTGTAGACGCCGCCCGCGTGCTCACCGGGGATGTTGAGGAACTTCGGATAGCCCGCGCCGGTGGCGATGAAGACCGCGTCGTGGCCCATGTCGCCGAGCATCTGCTCGATGGTGAACGTCTTGCCGACGACCTTGTTGGTCTCGATGCGCACGCCCATGTCGCGCAGGGTGGCGAGCTCGCGGCTCATGATGTCGCGCGGCAAGCGGAAGGCCGGGATGCCGTAGGCCAGCACGCCGCCGACCACGTGCAGCGCTTCGTAGATGGTGACCTCGACGCCCATCTGGGCGAGGTCAGCCGCGCAGGCGAGGCTGGCCGGGCCGGAGCCGACGAGCGCGACCTTGCCCGAGACGTCGCTTCGGACCTCGAGCCGTGGCGTGCGCGCGTGGTCGCCCACGAAGCGCTCGAGCCGGCCGATGGCGACCGACTCGACCTTGCGGTTGATGATGCACTGCGCCTCGCATTGGCTCTCTTGCGGGCAGACGCGGCCGCAGATCGACGGGAAGAGGTTGCTCTCGTGGATGACCGCCGCGGCGCCGTCGAGGTCGCGCACGAGCACGTGGCGGATGAAGCGCGGGATGTCGATCCCGACCGGGCAGCCGGGGATGCACGTGGGCTTCTTGCACTGGATGCAGCGCTCGGCCTCGGTGATGGCCTCCGACATCGAGTAGCCGAGGTTGACCTCGTCGAAAGTGCGCGACCGGACCTCGGGGTCGCGCTCCGGCATCGGCGTCGCCTTGGGCGGCAGCTGCCGGATCTTCTTGTAGTTGCGCTTCTCGTCCTCGAAGAGCTGCTGCTCGAGGTTGCACACGTGGGCGTAGGCCTCGTTGGCGTGCGTCTCGTGCTTCTTGAAGCGCTGCTGCCGGCGCATCAGCTCGCCGAAGTCGACGTGGTGAGCGTCGAACTCGGGGCCGTCGACGCAGGCGAACTTGATCTCGCCGTCGATGGTGACGCGGCACGAGCCGCACATGCCGGTGCCGTCGACCATGATCGCGTTGAGGCTGACGACGGTGGGTACGGCGTGCGGCCGGGAGGTCTCGGCGCAGGCCCGCATCATCGGGAGCGGACCGACGGCGACGACGCGGTCGGGCTTCGACGCGCTCAGCACGTCCTCGAGGGCGCCGGTGACGAAGCCGGGCCGACCGTACGAGCCGTCGTCCGTGCAGACGATGAGCTCGTCGCAGAACGGGCGGAAGCGCTCCTCCCAGAAGACGAGGTCCTTGTTGCGGAAGCCAATGATCGCGGTGGTCCGGTTGCCCGCCTCCTTGAAGGCGCGCAGCTGTGGGAAGACGGGCGCGACGCCGAGGCCGCCGCCGACGACGACCACGTGCCCCCACGGCTCCACCTCGCTCTCCAGACCCAGCGGCCCCACGAAGTCGGAGAAGGCGTCGCCGGTGCCGTACCGCTCGAGCATCTCGCGCGTCGTCTTGCCGACGGCCTGCACGACCAACGTGATGGTGCCGCGCTCGCGATCGAAGTCGGCGACGGTCAGCGGGATGCGCTCGCCGCCCTCGCGTAGCCGGAGCATGACGAAGTGCCCGGGCTGCACGTTGCGTGCAACGTCGGGCGCGCTGACCTCCCAGAAGAAGGTGGTATCGGAGTACCGCCCGCTCTCAACGATCTCGTACATGTCGCCTCTCCTCAGCCGGTGCCGAGGTGGAGGACCTTGTTACGTGCACTCACACCGAACCTCCACGTCGCCTCCAAAGGCGGGAGCAGGTGTCCGTCCCTTGCCCGTGCTTCTATCAGTTTCGCCGCCGGTGAGGGAGGGGCGACTTGCGCAACAAGCGGCCCGGCCGACTGAACAGCCATGAGGTGTTGGATTCACGCCCGGCGAGGCTCCGGTGCGACGGCGCTTCTGCACGAGTTGTCAATTGCAGAGGAGCGGTCTCTCACTCGGTCTCCCCATCGTCCTCTGCGACGCGCAGGTGCTGCCGCCGGAGAAGAAGAAGGCGGTGAAGAAGGCGATCAAGAAGCCCAAGACGCGCAAGTTCGGGAAGAAGCCCGCCGCCGAGACGCCGGCCCCCAAGAATCCCGCCCCGAGAGGGCGGGCAGCCAGCCCACGAAGAAGTAGCGCCGCTTCAGGGCACCTCGTCCAGGCGGAGCAGCGCGAGCGGGAGGGGCTCGACCGGAACCCCGGACACCTCACGCGGCGAAGGCACGCGCGCCCAGACCCGCCCATTCGGGTAGCGCGACACCTGCGCGAGGTCTTTCGGGCGGAGCTGGCCGCCCCACTTCACTTCCACCGGATGGAAGCGCCCACCGTCGACGTAGGCCACGTCCACCTCGCCCTTCGCCTTGATGTAGAACGTCGGATACCTGCGCGCGAAGTGGGTCGCGACCACCGCTTCCACCCACGGCGCGGCGGTCTGCGGATCTTTGCTCAGAGGCTCGATGCGCGTCTGGTACGGGTCAGCCTCGGGGCGTAGCCAGTCGGCGACCGCGTGGCCGATGAACGGGTCGGTGAACATGACCTTCCGGGCCTTCTTCGGCGCAGCGCTCAGCCGATCCTCGCGCAGCGCGGGCTGGACGAAGACCGCGTCCATCCGTGCCAGAAGCGCGACGTAGTCCTGGACGGTCTTCGGGTGGTCGATCGAGAGCGCCCGGCTCAACGCGTTCCAGGTCACCTGCGAGCCGAGCCGCGTCAGGATGGCCTCGAGGACCTCGCGCAATGAGTGCTCTCTGCGGCCGCGCTTTGCCACGTCACCGCGGATCCAATCCGCGTAGATCCGAAGCGTCGACGGCTCGATGCGGCCCGCGCGGGCGTAGTCGTTGATCGCCGTCAGGAAGCCGCCGTGCTGCAGGTAGCGCTCGAAGTCGACGTATAGGGCGTCCTGCTCGTCGCCGGCCCGCGCGCCCTGGGTCCAGTCGGGGCCCCGCTTCAACGTCACGACTTCGGCGAAGGTGAGCGGGTGCAGGTGGAAGTCGACCTGTGCGGCCCGCCCCCGGCGCCCAGGGAAGCGCGCACGCGCCTCGTGCATGAGCGCGAGGTCGGAGCCGGTGAGCAGAACCACGACCTCGTCGAGGAGGGCGGCATCGGCCAGGAACTTGATGCCGCGGTCCCAGTCGCGAACGTAGGTGATCTCGTCGATGGCCAGATACCGACGCCCGGCCGGCATCTCGTGCAGGAGGTCGGTGACGTGGCGCACGAGTGAGTGATGGTCGTCGATGAGCTCCCCGGTCAGGAACGCCACACGCTTGGGCGTGACCCCGCGCTCGAGCAGCCTTGCCATCCACTGTTTGACGAGCGTGGTCTTGCCGATCTGGCGCGCGCCTCCGACCGAGTAGACGCCCGGCTCGTCGGCCGGGAGCTGAGCCAGGAGTCGCGGCACGTGGATAAGTGGCTGAGCGGCCAGACGCGCCAGCTGCGGGTCGAGCGCGAGGAAGCGATCTACGTCGTCCCAGTGCAGATTGTGGAGCGCTTGAGTCGAATCCATCGAGTTTGATCATTAGCCACTGATCAAGTTTGATCAACGTTCGCTGAACAAAATGTCGGCCACCCGATCCTCGCCACCATTGTCTCCATGTGTACGACGAGCCGAGGAGGGCGCACGTGTGGTCTGGCGGCGTGCTCGCGGACACGCCCAAACCGGCACGGCTGACCGGGCAACCAGCTCAAGAAGGGGAGAGTGCGCGTACCGCCGCGGCCGGCTTATGCGGTGCGGCGGCGCGCCACCACCGGGAAGAGCAGCCAGGGGAGAAGCGCGCCGGGGACGCCTTGGCAGCCGCCCTCTGAGCGCACCTGGGAGGTGCCGCCGCCGCCCAGGCCGCCGAGGTCGGGGCCGGACGGGTCGACGTCCGCGTCGAGGCCGACCCCCGCACCCATGTCTGGCGGGTCCTCGCCCACGATGGGTGGCACCGTCCCGTCGGGGTCCGGCGGTGTGGGGCCTGCGTCGGGGTCGGGCGTCACGTTCGGGGCGGTGAGGAAGCGCACGCCGTCGAGGTGGAACGGTCCGGCGCCGGCGAGCTCGATGCGAATCTGCTCGATCGCGCCCTGCCATCCGGGGGCGCCGGACAGCCGGGCGACGCCATCGACGAGCGGGGCGGAGTGTTCCGCCGAGAACGCCTCGCCGGTCGCGCGCCAGAGCACCACGCCCTCGGCGCCGACCTCGAGTCGGTCGTGCCGGTCGGCGTCGATGGGCGCGTAGGCGCTTCCGATGGTGGGGGCGTCGCCCGCGGCATCGAAGCGCAGACCCGCCTCGGCGCGCAGATCGGCGACGTCGCTCACCGCCTCCCAGCCCTCGAGCAGCGCCGGGTCGCCGCCGCGCCAGGTCCACGCGTGCGGGTCGTAGACGTCGATCTCGGTGAGCAGCCTGAGGTCGCCGCCGTTGAATTGCTGTCCGTCGTTGACCGCGGGGGCGCCGTCCCACGTGGGCTTGTCGTAGAGGCCGTCGACCTGGCGGATCCAGCTGCGCACGGAGGCGGGTCCGCCTGTCGGCACGCTGTAGCCGGCCGCCCGCAGCGTGAACTCCACGGAGCGCGTGGTGCCTTCGGGGATGGGGCCCACGTCGAGCCGTAGCGCGTCGCCGTCCACGTCGCGGGCGTCGCCGTCGACCCGCACGCCGTCGCCCGCGAGCAGGCCGCCGGGCAGGTCCACCGCGAGCACGACCTCCTCCGCCCGCGCGCCGCCCTCGTTGGTGACCTCGACGGTGATGGTCATGCGCTGACCGAGGTAGATGTCGAACAGCCCGGTGCTCCGGCCCTGACGCACGAAGTCGGCGCAGTCGAAGGTCCCCTCGGGGTCGGCGCAGGGCTGCGGGTCGAGCCGGGCGATGCGCTGACGCAGCGAGATGCGCGCGCCAGGCGGCCCGGGGCGGCTGACGGTGGCGCCGGGGAAGTAGTGCTCGACCATCCAGACGTAGTCGCGGTCGCGCTGGGTGGCCCACCGCTGGGTGCCCCATTGGCACATCCCGCGTCCGTGACCGCGCCGCTCTCGCCCGGCGCACAGCGGCTCGTCGACGCCGAACTCGGTGGGGTCGCCATTCTCCGCCGAGTACTCGGACGGGATGAACACGCCGTCGCGGATGATCCCCTGGCTGCGGGTGGTCTCGACGGCGAGGTCGCCTCGCTCGTCGCGGTCGTCGCGGTAGACCTGGCTGCGCGTGGTGTCGTCGAGGTCGGCGCAGCGGTATTTCCCGCCGCGCTCGATCCACCCCCATGCGTAGCCGCGCGCGGCGACCGCCCCGGCGTTGAGGCTCTCTTGGTGCCACGAGGGGATCCACTCGTGGGGCACCACTCCGCGCACGTACTCCTCGAGCGGGATCACGTCGACCCGACCGGAGCAGGACTGGTCGTCTCGTTCGTTGCCACGCCGGTACAGGCGGATGCTCTCGGGCGGCTCGATCGCGCCCTTGAGCCGGAAGCGCGGTCCGGCCACCAGCGCCTGCTCCGCTTCGGTGAGCACGAGCCCGCGGTCGGCGCGAAGGTGTGCCCGCGCCTTCGGGGTCAGGTCCGGGTCGTCGAGCGGGTCCGAGTCGAGATCCGGTCGTCCGGCGAGCCGGGCGTCGGCCACCGCGTGACTGGCCACGAGCGGCCACAGGCGGACGGTCGTGCCGACCCGGGTCTCGCGGGCGCCGAACCCGGGGGCCTCCACCGCGAGCCACTCGAACCCGTCCGGGACCTCGACGCGAAAGGCGCCGCCTGCGTCGGTGGTCGCGACGCGGGTGGTCCCCACGACCCGCACCTCGGCGCTCTCGACGGGCGCTCCGGTCGACTCGTCGACGACGAAGTCGGCGTAGGGTGCAGCCAGCAGCAAGGCAGGGAGCAGAAGCACGCGCAGACTGTAGCGTTTTGACTCTGTCAGGCCCAGGCGGCGCGGAGCGCGTGGGAGAGCATGCGCTGCGCGCGGCCTGCCCGGTCGTCGTCGAGCTGGCCGTCCACCGCGAGCGTCGCGATGCCATGCACGCAGGCCCAACAGACGTCGGTCGCTACGTCCACGTCGCGCGCACCGACGGCGTCGGTGACGGCGCTGCGGAGCATGAAGAAGGCCTTCCCCGCCGCCTCCTGCAGCTCCTCATGGGCCACGCGTCGGCTCAGCTCGTGCCCGAACATCAGCCGAAACCGCTCCGGGAACCGCTGCGCGTGATCGATGTACAGCCGCCCGAGGCGCTCGACGACCCAGAACCGATCGTCCTCCGGCGCCGGCTCGTCCGCCATGTCCGCCAGGCCGCTCTCCATCTCGGTCGCCAGCTGCTCGAAGCCGTGGACCGCGACGGCCGCCAGCAGCGACGCGCGGTCGGTGAAGTGGCGATAGGGGGCGCCGCTGCTCACGCCGGCCGCCCGCGCCGCCGCGCGCAGCGTCAGCCCGGTCGGCCCGGCGTCGTCGAGCAGCGTGGTGGCGGCGTCGAGCAGAGCGTTCCGGAGGTCGCCGTGGTGATAAGCCATATTGACAACCGTACCATTGATGTGAACGATGCTTACATTAAATGTAAACGCCGTTGACATTGGAGCGCGAGATGAAAGCGATCGTAATCGGCACCGGCGCGGGCGGGCTCACCGCCGCGGCGACCCTGGCGGCCAAGGGCTTCGAGGTCACCGCGCTCGAGGCGGCCAAGCAGCTGGGCGGCTATCTCAACCCCTTCGCTCGGAAGCACTACCACTTCGATCCGGGCGTCCACTACGTCGGCCAATGCGGCGAGCGGCAGATGACCCACAGCGTGCTGCGCGCGGTCGGGCTCGACGCCACCGAGCTCTTCTGCCCGATGGACCAGGACGGCTTCGACGTCATCCGCTTCCCGGGGTTCGAGGTGCGCATGTGCCAGGGCCTCGACCGCTATCGCGACCGCCTCGCCGAGCTCTTCCCCGGATCGGTGCGCGAGCTCGACCGCTTCTTCCGCTTGATGAAGCAGGTCGATCGGTTCCAGGGCGCCATGCTGCGCGCGGTCTCGGGGCGGCCGCGACTGAAGGATCTGAGGGTGCTGCCGGGCCTGCCCGCCTTCCTGCAGACCAGCCGCCTGACTTACGGGCAGCTGCTCGAGGCGCACATCTCCAATGAGCGATTGCGCACGGTGCTCGCCGCCCAGGCCGGCGACTACGGGGTGGCGCCCTCGAAGGCGCCGGCCGCCCTCGGGGTCGGCGTCCTGCTCCACTACGCCGATGGCGCGTACTTCCCGCGCGGCGGGAGCGGGCGGCTGCGCGACGCGCTGGTCGACAAGGCGCAGGAGCACGGGGCGGTCTTCAAGCGCCGCTCGCCTGTCGCGCGCATCGCGGTGGAGGGCGGCCGCGCGCGCGCCGTCGAGCTGGTCAATGGTGATCGCTACGAAGCCGACCTCATCGTCTCGGCGATCGACCCCACGCTCACGTTCGGCAAGCTGCTCGACGGCTTCAGCCTCAACGGGCGCTGGCAGCGCAAGGTCGAGCGCACGAAGCCCTCGGCCGGCAGCATCTGCGTCTTCCTCGGGATGCGCCGCGACCTGCGCAAGCACGGGCTCGGCAACTTCAACGTCTGGGACTACCCGACCTGGGATCTCGAGAGCATCTACGGACCCATCCTCGAGGGGCGCTTCCCGGAGGGCGGTCCGCTCTTCCTGTCGCCCAACTCGCTGAAGGACGACGCCGGCACCCTCGCCCCGGAAGGCTGCTCGACCCTCGAGGTGGTCACCCTCGCGCCCTACGCCCCCTTCGCGAAGTGGGACGGCATGAAGTCCTTCAAGCGCGGCGCGGAGTACGAGGACTTCAAGGCGAAGCTCGCCGACGAGATGCTCGAGTCGGTCGAGGCGCGCTGGCCTGGCGTCATCGGTGACGTCGAGGTCCGGGACGTCGCCACCCCCGTCACCAACAGCTTCTACGCGGGCGCGGTCGCGGGCGGCGCATACGGGCCTGCCGCGCTGAAGGGGCAGATGGGGGCGTACAAGCCCTGGACCCCGGTGAAGGGCCTCTACCTCGCCGGCTCCGGCGTCTTCGGCCCCGGCGTGGCGCCGTGTCTCGCCTCGGGTGTCGTCGCCGGCAAGCTCGCGGCCCGTTCGATGCGGAAGCGCTTCGCTCTGCCCGGCCGACGCCGGGTCGAGCAGCTGGGTCCGTCGCAGGCATAGAAGCGCGCGCTGACACGGGCACCGGTGTTCGCTACGGTGCGCCCGTGCTCCACGAGCGTTACGAGCTGAAGCGGCCTCTCGGCGCAGGCGGGATGGCCCGCGTCTTCCTCGCCCAGGACACGATGCTCGGGCGCACCGTCGCCATCAAACAGCTGCACGCGGAGCTCGGCGACAACGAGGAGGTGCGCAAGCGTTTCATGCGCGAGGCGCGCATCTTCGCGCGGCTCAAGCACGCCAATATCGTCGACATCTACGACATCATCCGCACCGACGACGACGGTGTGGCGATGGTGATGGAGTTCATCGACGGTACCGACCTGTCGGTCCTGATGCGCGGGGGCCTGAAGCTCGTCCCGGAGCTGGCGGCGCTCGTCGTTCGCCCGGTCGCCGAGGCGCTCTCCTACGCCCACGACCAGGGCGTCATCCACCGCGACGTCAAGCCGGCGAATGTGCTGCTCGGGCGCGACGGGCTGGTGAAGCTCTCCGACTTCGGGATCGCCAAGGCGCAGGAGGAGACGGTCCTCACCCAGACCGGCGACTTCCTCGGCACCCCCGCCTACATCGCCCCCGAGCAGGCGCGCGACCGTGAGCGGCGGCTGGCGGGGATCATCTCCCGCGAGCTACGGCGTGTACCGATTCGACGCGCAATTCGAGGCGCTGGGCGACGATCAGTTCCTGAAGCGGAGCGCGTACGACGCGCCGGTCGAATGGCACGGCGAAGCGCGCTGCGTCTTCCCAGACCACGACCAACGGAGTGCCGCCCACTTCGTCGTTGACCGCCGCGCGGTTGCCGACCGCTTTCAGTCGTTCATAAGGATAACCGCGCCGGGCGCCACCGATGCTCACGCCCAGCGTGCGCTGCTTGGCCGGGATCGAGCGATCGAAGTCAGGCCGCATCGGAAACAGCAGGTTCGAGTCGTTCGTCCGGTAGTCACCGTACGGGTAGCGGGAGTAGTCGCGGCCGTGTCCGGTGGCGGTCGAGGCGACCGTCGTCGTCGGCCACATCTCCTTCCACTTGCCCCACGTCGTCTCCACGACTGGCTGCATCACGTCCGAGATCGAGTCTCCCAGCAGCTCGCCGCGGATGCCTCGCAGGAGCATCTGGCTCCACAGCGTCTGCGTCACGCGGTCGTACATCACGAGGTTGTTGTTGAAGAGGCGCCCACTGGTGCCAAAGGAGAGCCCGCGCTCGCCACCGTCGAACACGATCCCCGAGCCCGTCAGCGGGCAGAACGAGATCGTGAACGGCTTGCCGTCGTGGATGTCGTTGGCGATCTCATGCCACCACAGGATGCTGTGGCTGTAGGCGCGCGGCTCCGCCGTCCCGTCCGGGCTACGCAGGGCCGCGCACGACGGTTACGACCACGTGTTGCGTTGACCTCACTACCGTGGAGCGGGCACAAAGGCGCGTCGCGTTCCAGGAGGCCGCCATGCGCTCCCTCGTTTCTTCGATTGTCATGCTCACGCTCGCCTGCGCGCCCGGCGGCAGCAGCTGGTGGGGGAAATGACCCCATCAACGTCCTCGACGGCGGCGGAGGCGGCGGAAACGGTGGCGACGCCGTCGACGGCGGTGGGGGCGGTGGTCAGGGCGGAAACGGCGGCGTCGGCGGGCTCGCTGGCGGCGGCGGCGACCCCGACATGGGAGGGGGCGGCGACGGCGGCGTCGACTGCGGCGACGACGGACCGGACGTGAGCGCGGCGCTGTCCGAGGACCGGCCCTACCACCGCGGCGAGGCGGCCGAGATCACCTTCACCGTCGACCGCGAGGCCGAGATGAGCTTCGAGGCCGACCACGGCGGCCGCTTCACGCCCCGGGCGGACCGGGTCTTCTGGGCGGCCGGCGGCGGTGAGCCCGGCGACGTCGACTGGCCGTGGTGGACCGGCCCCGTCGAGGTCACCGTGCGCGCGACCGACGGCAACGGCTGCACCGCCACCGCCATCGTCGCGGTCACGCTCTACGGCGATGTGATCGTCGGCGACCTCAGTCGCAGCTACCTGTTCGCGCTCGGCAGCGACGGTCGGCGCCTGGGCCGCTTCCGCCAGGTGACCGAGCGTGGGATCGAAGACGCGATCCTCCTGCCCGACCGCGGCTACGCGGTCATCCTCGGCGAAGACGGCGACGAGCCGGCCTTCATCCGTCGCCTCGACGAGCAGGGCGACATGGTGCTCGACTTCGACGCGGTCGACAGCGGGGACAACCCGCTGTGGGCCCACGACGAACCGGCGCACCTGCTGTACGACCCGATCCGCGAGCTGCTCTGGGTCGACAACGGCCTCGACAGCTATGTGCACCGCTTCCGACTGGACGGCACGTGGGTCGACCGCGTCCTCGTCCCCGGTCACAACAACTTCAACGACGAGACGATCGGCTTCGCCCAGCTCGGCGACGGCCGCGTGTTGGTGGCTCACGACGGGGGCGACGAGGTCTACGCGATCGGTCCCGACGATGTTCCGGTCATCTTCGCCGAGGTCGAGCAGGACGTGACCACGCTCGCCAGCGACCACGAGGGCGGCGTCGTCGTCGTGCAGGGCGACCGCAACTCCGTGGTCTGGATGGCCTTCCTCGCCAACGGCCGCGAGTGCGTGCGCCAGGAGTTCTACCAGTCACCCGACGCCGACCACCTCGTCACGTTCCGCGACGGCTACCTCTACACGCACAACAGCGGCGGCCATGTGCGGTACCTCGACCGGCAGCTGCGCCCCGTCGACGAGGAGGACGCACCGTTCCGGCAGATGACCGACTTCGACGACTTCCGCTCGGTGCAGGGGCCGATGTGGCTGCACGCCCCCTGAGCGAGCGCCGGAGCCGTAGACCGTCCCACGGCGAGCTGCAGAGCCGGCGCCGAACCACGGGGCGGGGGCGGTCGTTGCGAGTGGCTCGTTGCGCCGCACACAGCTTCGTTTCTGCGGAGCGGGCGGCTGACTGACTGATGGATCCGCTCTCCGCACTCCTACTCGGGTTGGTGCAGGCGCTGACGGAGTTCCTGCCCGTGTCGTCGAGCGGGCACCTCGTGCTCGGTCAGGCGCTGCTCGGGGTACAGACGTCCGGAGCGGCGTTCGAGGTCGCGGTGCACTTCGGGACGCTGTTGAGCGTGCTCGTCGTATTTCGTAGCGACATCGCGCGGCTCGTGGAGGCGGTTCTGCGTGGCGGCTACCGGGCTCGCTGGGCCGAGGGGGACGCGGAGCTGCGCCTCGTCGTGGCGATCCTGGTCGGTTGTCTGCCGGCGGGGCTGCTGGGGCTGCTCTTCGCGGCTGAGCTCGAGGAGGCATTCGACTCGTCCCGCGTGGTCTGTGGCGCGCTGATCGCGACGGGCGTGGTGCTGCTCGCGAGCGGGCGGGCCAGGCCGGGGGAGAAGGACGTCTCGCTCGGGCGCGCCGTGTTGATTGGCTTCGCCCAGGCGGTGGCGATCATCCCCGGCGTGTCGCGCTCGGGCTCCACCATCGCGACCGCGATGTTCCTCGGTGTCGAGCGCGAGCTCGCCGCGCGCTACAGCTTCCTGCTCTCGCTCCCGGTCATCGCCGGCGCCACGGTGTTGCAGACATGGGGCCTGATGGCTGCGCCGCCGAACGCGGACATGGCGCTCGCCCTGGCGCTCGGTGCGGGCGTCTCGTTCGTCGCCGGGGTCGGGGCGCTCGTCCTCCTGCTGGGCTTCGTCCGTCGCGGCTGGTTCGCCCACTTCGGCTGGTATTGCCTGGCTGTCGGCGTCACGGGGTTGGTCCTGCTCTGAGTCACCACTCCGTCGCCATGTTGTCGTCGGTGACCACCGTCGCGCCGGCCGTGTGCGTCTCGAGCTGCGCCCGCGTCCACAGCCGAATCGGGTCGTCCCCGCCAAACGGCATCTGCACGACCTCGTCGAGACGGGCGGCGTCGGCAGGCAAGGCGAACACCGGCGCGCCGTCGATGGCGTAGCGAGTGAGGTTCTCGCGCCAGCGCTCACGGTCGAAGCGCAGCGGCGCGTCGCTCGCCACCATCGTGTTCACCACCATGTTCACGTGCGGGAAGACCTCGAGCGCTGTGCGCTGGGCCTCCTTCGAGAAGGTCGAGTTGTACAGGTAGACGCCGCCGGGCTTCAGGTGGCCACGGACCTGCTCGAGGAACTCGCGCGAGAGCACATTCGCGGCGTAGGCGCGCCAATGGTGGGTGACGTTGAAGACGATGGCGTCGAACTTCCGCTCGGGGTTTCGGCGCAGCCAGCGGCGGCCGTCGTCGATGTGGGTCGTCACCTTCGGGTCGGTCAGCAGGCTGCGCACCCGCGGCATCTCTCCGATGAGCTCGATGTACCCGCGGTTGATCTCGACGACCGCCAGCGTCTCGACCGCGGGGTTGCTGGCGACGATGCGCGCCCACACCCCGGACGACAGCCCGATGAGCAGCACGTCGCGCGGCGCGGGGTGGTAGGCCGACAGCGCGTACGGCCGGACGATCCAGCCCCAATCGCGCAGCGAGAGCTCGACCTTCCCGTCGTAGGCGCCGCCGCCGTACACCTTCCGGTCGGCGTCGACGGTGACCACGCCGCTCTTCGTCTCGACCATGTGCGTGAAGCGCTCGCCCCACACGTAGTCGGTCTTGCGCTGCAGCCGCTCGTACACCCCGGCGTACGCCAGATGGCCGGCGACGAGCACGACCACGGCGAGCAGCCCGAACGCTCCGCCGAGTCGGGGCGCAGCGGCGTGACGCGCCAGCAGAGCGGCCGAGACCAGGCCGGCCGCGGCGAGCCAGACCGACACGTCGGCGAGGGTCAGGTGGTCGAGCAGCACGAAGCCGGTCACCAGGCTGCCCACCGTCGAGCCGATGATGTTCGCCAGATACAGATACGACAGCCCGGCGCCGGCCCGATGGTCGGGGCGCACCGCCAGGTGGCATAGCAGCGGGAAGCTCACCCCGAGCGCCGCCGCCGCCAACGCCACGAGCGGCAGCGTCGTCCACGGCGGCACGAAGACCACGGCCAGCGACATCACCGGTACGAGCAGGAAGCCGCCGACGTTCGCCCCGCCGATGAACGCCGCCACCGCCCGCAGCTGGGCGGGGTTCGCCGCGTCTTCCTGGTCGCGGTAGCGCAGACTCCACAGCGCTCCGATGCCCAGCCCGACGAGGTACCAGCCGAGCAGAATCGCGAACGAAGAGGCGGTCGCCTGGGTCACGAAGGTCCAGGCGCGCACCCACAGGATCTCGTACGAGAGCGCGATGAACCCCGACAACGCGGACAGCAGCAGCGCCAGCTTCATCGCCGCCACCACATCGCGAGCACGACCACGCCCACCAGGCCGTTGAGCGCTACGGCGAGCAGGGTCGTCCCGCTCAGTCCGAGGTGACGCAGCAGCACCGTCGCCGAGACCAGCGCCCCCGCCGCGGCTCCGAAGGTGTTGACCGCGTAGAGCACGCCGACCGAGCGGCCGACGTCTCCGTACGCGCGCACCAGGTGGGCGGCGAGCAGCGGCAGGGTGCTGCCCATCAGCAGCGTCGGGAGGAGCACCAGGCTGAAGGACACCACCGCGGTCTGTCCCGTCGACCCTGCGACGCCCGCCCCGGCCCACGCGAAGAGGTCGAGCGAGAAGGCCCCGTACAGCGCGGTCGCGAGCTCGATCGCGGCGAAGATGGGCAGAAGCGGGCGCGTCTCGGAGTCGGACAGCTTCCCGCCCACCAGGCTGCCTAGGCCGAGCCCGGCCATGAAGGCGGTCACCACCACGGTCACCGACTCGATGTTGGTGCCGAAGAGCGTGAAGAGCGCCCGCTGCCAGGTGGTCTGGTAGAGCAGCGCGGCGAAGCCGGAGACGAAGAAGACGACGTAAACCGCGACGAGCGGGACGCGCCGCTGGGCTACCACTCCCCCGTGCTCGGCATCGAAGCCCAGGGTTCGCGGATCGGGAGCGACCCGCCCTCCTGGAGCAGCTCGACGGAGATGTTGTCGGGGGAGCGCACGAAGGCCATCCGCCCGTCTCGCGGTGGGCGCAGGATGGTCACCCCGGCCGCCTGCAGCCGCTCACAGACCGCGTAGATGTCGTCGACCGCGTACGCGAGGTGGCCGAAATTCCGGCCGCCGCCATAGGGCGAAGGCTCGTCCCAATTGTGCGTCAGCTCGACCTCCGCAGGGTCTTCCGGGTCGGGGGTGGTCAGGAAGACGAGGCTGAAGCGCCCCTTCGGCACGTCTTTGCGCCGGCTCTCGACGAGGCCCAGATGGGTACAGAAGAACTCGAGCGCGGCGTCCAGGTCGTAGACGCGCAACATCGTGTGCAGGTAGCGCATGGCGGCATCGATACCGCCCCCGAGCCGGCTACACCAGTAGCTGGGTGAGCAGCACCACGGCGGCGGCGGAAGCGGCGAGGGTCACGGGCCCCAACCACGGTCGCCTCCCCACCATCTCGGCATGGGTCGAGGCGGGCGGGATCACCTCCGGCATCGACGGCTGCGCGGATAAGCCAGCGACCGACTCCGGGCCGGGCGTCGGCGTCGCAGGGTCGGACAGCTCCAGGGGCTCCGGCGTTGGCGCCGAGGCGTTCGCCGGTGGCTCGGAGAGGTCGAGCGGCGCCGGGCGCGCGGGCTGGTCCGCGTAGAGGTCGGGCGGCGGGGCCGCGATCTCGAGCTCCACCTGGTCGAGGGCGAGCAGCATCGTGCGCGCATCCGCGAAGCGGCTGTCCGGGTCGTGCGCGAGGGCGCGCTGGATGATCCGGTCGAGGGCCTCGGGGACCGGATCGCCGCTCCCGTTGTGCGTCAGGGGCTGGGCGTCCCGCACCGCGCCGCTGCGCAGCAGGCCTTCGTAGTTGTTCACCGAGAAGAGGCGCCGCGCCGTCACCGCCTCGTACATGACGACCGCGAGGCCGTAGATGTCGGCGGGCGGGCCCACGTCGAGGCCGCGAATCTGCTCCGGTGACATGTAGCTCGGCGAGCCGACCATGACGCCGGCCCCGGTGAGCGGTCCGCCCCGCGTCTTGGCGAGCTCCGCGTCGGCCACCGCGCTCTTCACGACGCCGAAGTCGAGGATGCGACAGATGAAGTCCTCGCGGGTGCCGCTGAACATCACGTTGTCGTGCTTGAGGTCGCGGTGGATGAGCCCCGCATCGTGGGCCTCGGCCAGGCCGAGCAGGCAGTGGCGACCGACCTTCACGATGTCGCGCCAGTTGAACGGCCCGCTGCGGTTCACCTCGTCGCGCAGCGTGTGCCCCTTGATGTACTTCATCACGAGCCACAGCGTGCGGTCGGCCTCGACCCCGAAGTCGAGCAGCGGCACCACGTAGGGGCTGTCGACCGACGCGCCGGCTTCGGCCTCGCGGATGAAGCGCATCCGGATCGAGGGGTGGGTCGCGTACTGCTCCCGCAGGAACTTGATCGCGACGTCTCCGCCCGCCTCCTCGTCGTGGGCGAGGTAGACCGTGCCCATCCCACCCATGCCGAGGCGTTCGACGATCGCGTAGCGCCGCGCGACCAGCTCACCGAGCCACGCGTCGCGTCCGGCGCGGCTCAGCGCGCGGCGGGTGACGAGGTACGCGCCGTCCTGCGGGCACTGCCGTCCCTCTGCAGCGCGGCGGCAGCGGGGGCAGACCAGCGCTTCGGTGGAGACCTGTTTTGAGTCTGACCACATGCCTGGGTGTATCGGCGCATCGCACCCGGTCGGATGAGCGGGGGGTCCGACCGTTCACGCCGCAGTGAATCTGACGACACACCCGAGGGGTCGCAAACCCGCATGACACCGTGCTGGGCGCCCTGGCACACGCGCTGCACATGGGGTGGGCCGACAACGGGAGGAACACCGATGCAGCACAAAATCTCCGCAATCTTCGCCCTCGCCACCGTGACCCTGCTGGCCTGCTCGTACGATGACGAGTCCGGGGACTTCGCCACCTACGACCTGTACCTGAACGTCGACATCGTCGCCGACGGCTCCGGGACGAGCCTCGTCTGGGCGAATGTGACCAGCTACGACGGCGGCTGCTGCAGCGAGGTGAACCTCACCGACGGCGACGAGCTGGTTGCCGAGAGCCAGGGTGACGAGCGCGAGCTCATCGAGCGCGGCTACGGCGAGTACACCGCCGAGTTCCCCATCGACCGCATCGGCGCGGAGTTCCGGGTCGCCTTCCTGCGCGACGACCAGCCGAGCGCGAAGAACACGACGGTGAACCTGCCGGCGCGCTTCGACATCACGGCGCCGGCCGAGGGCGAGACCTTCATCGCTCGTGAGGACACCATCGCGATCAGCTGGGACCGCAGCGCCCGGGATCCGATGCGGATCACCCTCGACGGCACGTGCATCAACTCCTTCGAGGAGACGCTCACCGCCGACGTCGGCCGCTACCTGATCCACCCCGAGACCCTCGAGGTCTTCGGCGGCGGCTGCGACGTGGAGGTTCGGGTCGAGCGGAGCCGCGAAGGCAAGGTCGACGGCGCGTTGGCCGGCGGGCGGGTGACGGCGAAGCAGGTGCGCTTCACCACGATTCGCGTCGAGCGCGATTGGTAGGGGAGCTCAGGTTTCGCCGGCGCGGGTGTCGAGCACGAGGATGTAGCCGTTGTCGAACCAGGCCCTATCGCATATGTCGTGCCAGCCGCGAAACCGCAGAGCGCCGTGACGCCAGCTGGTCGGCCGGGTCGCCACGTGACCTCCACGCGCCAGGTCGAGTTGCCACCCGGCCGGCGCGCGAGCTACCTTCCGCGCTCGCTGAGGGGGGGGCGACCCGATGCTCCGAGCCGTGCTGTTGCTGACTTTGCTGCCCGCCGCCGCGGGGGCTGCCGACTACCAGAAGGTCGCCACGCGCATCATCGAGGAGGCGCGCGATAGCGACCACGCGTGGACGCTCCTGACCGAGCTCTGCGACGACATCGGGCACCGCCTGAGCGGCTCGAAGGCCCTCGAGAACGCGGTCGACTGGGCCATCGTGCGGTTGAAGGAAGCCGGCCACGAGAACGTGCGCGGCGAGCCGGTGATGGTCCCGCACTGGGTGCGCGGCAAGGAGTCGGCATCGATGCTCGAGCCGCTGCACAAGCCGCTGGTCATCCTGGGCGTCGGGCGCTCTGCCGGGACCCCGCCGGAAGGGATCACCGCCGAGGTGCTCGTCGCCGCCGACGAGAAGGCCTTCGAGGCCCTCGGTGACCGGGTGAAGGGACGCATCGTGCTCTTCGACAACCCGATGCCGGCCTACGACGCCGAGAAGGGCGCGGGGTACGGCGAGACGGTGCTCTTCCGTGGCAAGGGCGCGAAGCTCGTCGAGGAGAAGGGCGGCGTCGGCGCGCTCGTGCGTTCCGTGACCGCGCACAGCCTGCGCACGCCGCACACCGGCACGCAGGGCTATCGCGAAGGCATCCCGAAGGTGCCGGCGGCCGCCGTGACCACCGAGGACGCGGCTTACATCGCGCGCCTCGTGGCCCGCGGGAAGAAGGTGGTGGTGCGGCTGAAGATGGAGGCGAAGCACCTGCCGGACGCGAAGTCCCACAACGTGGTGGCGGAGCTTCGCGGGCGCATCAAGCCGGAGGAGGTGGTCGTCATCGGCGGGCACCTCGACAGCTGGGACGTCGGCCAGGGCGCCCACGACGACGGGACCGGAGTCGTCGCCGCGATGGAGGCGCTCGGCATCCTGCGCCGATTGAAGCTGAAGCCGCGGCGCACGATCCGCGTGGTGCTGTGGACCAACGAGGAGAACGGGCTCGAGGGCGCGAAGGCCTACGCGAAGGCGCACGAGAAGGAGGTCCACGTCGGGGGCATCGAGAGCGACAGCGGGGGCTTCGCCTTCGTCGGCTTCTCCCTCGACCACGCAGACGCAGAGGCGCGCACACGTTCGGTGGCGAAGCTGAAGACGCTGGCCCCGCTCTTCGCCCCCCTCGGCGGACAGAAGATGTGGGAGAGCTTCTCCGGCGCGGACCTCAGCCCGCTCAAGGAGCGCGGCATCCCGCTGCTGGGTCTGCGTGTCGACGGCTCGAAGTACTTCGACTACCACCACACGCCAGCGGACACCCTCGACAAGGTCGTTCGCGAGGACTTCGTCAACGATGTCGCTGGGATGGCGCTGATGGCGTACCTGCTCGCCGACCTGCCCGAGCGCATCGACGCCCCCGCGAAGGGCAAGAAGTGATGCAGCACGTCGTCACCCGGCCGGTCGAGCCCTTCCGCTCCGGCGACGGGCGCATCGAGGTCCACCAGGTGCCGGCCGCGATGGACAACCTCATCTGGGTCGTGGCGTGCACCGAGACCGGCGAGGCCGCGGTGGTCGACGGGCCACCGGACGCCGATGGGCTGCTGGCGCTGGCCTGTGCGAAGGGGCTGCGGCTGACGACCATCTTCAACACGCACACGCATTGGGACCACGTCGGCATCAACAAGGCGCTCGCTGCCAAGGGGCTGCTCGACGGGCTGCGCGTCTTCGGCCCGAGCCGCGCTGCCAACGATGTGCCGGGCCTGACGGACGCGGTGGACGAGGGCGACACCGTCCAGATCGGCGCCGCGACCGGCCGAGTGCTGCTCACCGAGGGTCACACCGACGGCCACATCTCCTTCGTCTTCGACGACGTGCTCTTCTGCGGCGACACGATGTTCGCGGGCGGCTGCGGCTACCTCTTCGACGGTCCGCCCGCGAAGATGCATCGCAGCCTCGAGCGCCTCGCCAGCCTGCCCGCGGCCACCCGCGTGTGCTGCGCCCACGAGTACACCGAGGACAATCTGCGCTTCGCCTGGTCGCTCGAGCCCGACAACGAGGCCCTGGCCGAGCGCATCCGCGAGGTCTGGGCGATCCGCGCAGGCGGCGGCTGCACCGTGCCGAGCACGATCGGCGTCGAACGCGCCACCAACCCCTTCATTCGCCACACCAGCCCGACGCTTCGCGCGTCCGTCACCGAGCAGCTGAAGGGGGCGGTGCTCGACAGCCCCGCCCAGACCTTCGCCGCCACCCGCGCGCTGAAGGACACGAAGGCCTATCGCGAGCACGGGGACGAAGCACTGCCCCTGTAGCTCGCGCGCTGCGCCCCCAAGGGCCCGCGCAGGAATAACTTCCGGTTTCGCATCCACGAGCGCACGCCATCTTCGCC
>PVBE011612480.1_pt1 | contig 20437 bp, 21 predicted proteins | sample 1631181 | NCBI WGS metagenome assembly PVBE01 (sample SAMN08397723, study PRJNA350692) | Marine metagenome, whole genome shotgun sequencing project. | isolation source: water | place: Pacific Ocean | collected 2012-04 | reverse complement strand
CGCCAGGTACTGGTATTATCGCAGGCGCAGCAGTTCGTGCAGTCCTTGACCTTCTTGGCGTGCAAGATTGCTTGTCCAAAGCCTATGGTTCAACTAATAACAAGAACCTTACAAAGGCAGTGCTTGACGGTCTTCATCAACTGCGATCACGTGAGACGGTTGAACGACTTCGTAAAGTAAGTATTGAAAAGACACACACTGAAACATCCCAGGAAGCATTGCCAATTGCTGTGGACGTTACGACTGAAGAAAATAAAACAGAGGAAGTGACTGCGTAAAGTCACTCCTTACTCTGGAGATTATGAGCCATGATGATTCATGAAATAACAGAAAAAGCAGGCAAGTACAAAGCCCGCAAGCGAATTGGTCGAGGCCACGGCAGTGGTTCGGGCAAGACAAGTGGACGTGGGCACAAGGGCGCCCAGTCCCGTTCTGGTTACTCAAGGCGTCCTGCCTTTGAGGGCGGCCAAATGCAATACTTCAGGCGTATTCCAAAGCGTGGCTTTACCAATGCTGACTTTAAGACTGTGTATCACATCGTGAATCTTGCATCTCTTGAAGCGCGCTTTGAAAAGGGTGTAACTGTTGATGCTACTGCTCTTGTAGAAGCAGGTTTGGTTCGCAACTTTAAAAACCCTGTCAAAATACTCGGCCAAGGCGATTTGACTATTTCGCTGAACGTTACCGCTAACAAGTTTTCTGCTTCTGCGGTAAAGAAAATTGAAGCAGCTGGTGGCAGCGTGACGGTTATCGAAAAGAAAAAATGGGTTCGTGAACGTACTGCTAAACCAAAGAAAGAAGCAGTTGCTGCTCCAGTAGCTGAAGCGTCATCGCCAGAGCCACCAGAACCAACAGAAACAGAACCAACAGAAACGGAATCAAACGAGTAAGGTTTTTACTGCATGCTTCAAGCAATCATAAACATCTTTAGGATTCCAGAACTTCGCAATCGCGTATTCTTTACGTTCACGATGATTGCGATTTATCGCATCGGTTTTTGGATTCCACTTGCAGGCGTGAACCAGCAGCAAATGGTTGAAGCGGCGGCAAAAGCAACGGAAGACGCAAGCGGTTGGGGTAAATTCCTTGATTATGCTTCAATCTTCTCTGGCGGTTCGTTCTCGCAATCGACCATTTTCGGGCTTGGCATTATGCCGTACATTACGGCATCGATTATCTTCCAACTTCTGCAATCAGTGATGCCGAAACTACAAGAACTCAAGAAGGAAGGCGCTTCTGGGCAAGCAAAAATTACAGAGTGGACACGGTATGCCACGGTTGGCATGTGTTTTATTCAAGCGATGATGTGGCTGAAGTTCATTGCTGCACAAGGCTTGATTCGTCCAGAGTTTTTAAATCCGGGTGGTCTCCTCATTTTCTACATCGCCGGCGTGACTGCGTTAACCGCAGGCAGTGTTTTCTTGATGTGGCTTGGTGAACAAATCGATAAGTACGGTATCGGGAACGGCGTTTCTCTCATTCTGACCGCTGGTATTGTGGCGAGAATGCCGCAGGCATTAACGTGGGTATGGGATAACTTTACGACTTCGCAACAATCTACAAGTAACCAAATAGGCATTCTTGGCGTTGGGTTCTTGATTGGCGCGTTTATCTTTGTTGTCGCTGGCGCAATCCTTATTACAGTTGCACAGCGTCGAATTCCTATTCAACAAGCAAAGCATACGCGAGGACGAAAAACGTACGGTGGTGGACGTCACTACTTACCACTTCGTGTTAACCACGCAGGCGTTATGCCAATTATCTTTGGTAGTTCACTCTTGATTTTCCCATCGGCGTTTTTTGGCTACTTGCAGTCGGCGGCTTCGGCATCTCCTGATACATCAAGTTGGTGGATTGCGACAACGACGTTCTTAAACGCAAACTTCCAAATGGGTGAGTATCCATATATTGTGTTCTACATTATTTTGATTTACTTTTTCAGTTACTTCTGGACAACTATTGTGTTCAGCCCTGAAGATATGGCGAGACAGTTACGCGACAACGGGAGTTTTATTCCCGGATTGCGCCCTGGGCCTCGAACTGCAGAATACCTAGAAACAGTTGTGGAACGAATTACGTACGTTGGTGCGGGATTCTTGGCGGTCATTGCTGTCATCCCATCTATTGTTTCCAAAGAAATGCAAATCCCATTTTTCGTTTCAAGCTTCTTGGGCGGGACGGGGTTGTTGATTGTTGTGAGTGTTGGTCTTGACTTGATTCAACGAATTGAAGCAAACCTCCTCATGCGTAATTACAAAGGATTTCACGATACGCAAGTTCGAAGTCGTTCGGGCGGATCATCAAGGAGGCCCAGCAGAGCATAAGCGGTACACGAATGGCTAAAGAAGAAAAAATCACTCTCGACGCTGAAGTTATTGAGGCACTACCAGACGCAAGGTTCAAAGTGAAACTTGAAAATGGGCATGAAATACTTGCGTACATAAGTGGAAAAATGCGTCGGTTTTACATCCGCATTCTTCCGGGAGACAAAGTGACTGTTGAAATTAGCCAGTACGACATGACCAAGGGACGAATCACTTATAGACACTAATTCATCAAGAATTTAGAGGTAAGCATTATGAAAGTAAAAAGTAGTATTAAACGAAGAACGAAAGATTGCCAGATCGTCATCCGAAAGGGCAAGCGGTACGTTATTAACAAAAAGAACCCAAGACTGAAAGCGCGACAGGGTTAACTCAGCGGAAGTACTTCTTCCCAGAATGACCCTAGAGATTGGAGAACATATATGCCACGTATTGCAGGTGTAGACATCCCAGAAAACAAGAAGGTGCGATATTCGCTCCGATATATCTATGGCATTGGTCCAAAGATTGCTGATGATATTATCGAACAATCAAAAATCGATCCAGATACTAAAGCGCGTGATCTTACAGATGACGAAGTTGGTCGAATTGCAGCGTACCTTGATGCAAACTTGATTGTTGAAGGTACACTTCGTCGACAAGTTCAACAAAATATTCAGCGGTTACGCGATATTCGATCTTATCGAGGCGAACGTCACCGCAAGGGCTTGCCAACTCGCGGGCAACGTACGCGTTGTAACGCTCGAACTCGTAAGGGTCGTAAGAAGACTGTTGCAGGCAAGAAGGGTGTTAAAGGGTAATTAGTGATCGGCGCGTTGCCGACTCACTCGCAAGGTTCCAGCGATATCGATATGGAATCGCATGAGCGAAAAAGGATAAAGTATTATGGCTAAGAAAAAGATACGAAAAAATATTGGCAAGGCAATTGTCCATGTCAAAGCAACATTTAACAACACGATTGTCACAATGACTGATCTTAGTGGAGAAACCCTTTGTTGGGATTCTGCTGGAACGGTTGGCTTTAAAGGTGCTAGAAAAGAAACACCATTTGCTGCAGCACGTGCAGCAGAAAAGGTTGCAGTAAAAGGGAGCCGCATGGGTGTGACAGAAGTTGAAATTCGAGTAAAAGGACCAGGTAGTGGTCGTGATTCAGCGATTACAGCTCTTGAACAAAATGGCTTAAGAGTTACTGCGGTTGAAGATCACACTGGTGTTCCACATAACGGTTGCCGTCCTAAAAAACAACGCCGTGTCTAAGTAAGTATATTTGTCGCCATTTGGAGATGGGCGCGATGGGTTTTGACAGCCACCACGTTCCGATTCCAAGTAAGCGTTAATTTGGCTAGAAGCCACTGTCAAAGAGGATAGAACAATGATGCATGTACGATGGCGAGGACTAGAACTCCCCGCAAGTGTAATTTTAGAAGAACAATCAGCAACCGAAACATTTGGTCGTTTTATCGTTGAACCATTTGAAAATGGTTTTGGTACGACAGTTGGCAATTCCCTTCGTCGAATTTTGCTCAGCACGATCGAGGGCTCAGCAATCACTTCGATTCGAGTAAAGGGCGCTGAACATGAGTTTTGCACGCTTGAAGGCGTGAAACAAGACATGGTCGACATAGTTTTGAACGTGAAGGGCTTAGTTGTTAATGTGGATTCTGACGAACCAAAAGTTCTAAGATTATCCGCGCAAGGCCCTGGTGAAGTAACAGCAGACCTTATAGAGGCGGACGCAACGGTTACCGTGTACAACCCCGATCACGTTATTGCAACATTGACTGAGAATGTTGAATTTGACATGGAACTTACCGTTGAGCGCGGGCGTGGCTATGTTCCCGCTGCTGAACAATACGCAACAAAAGACGAGCAAGTAATCGGCGATCTCCCAATTGATGCTTCATTTAGTCCCGTACAACGCGTCCGCTATCGAGTTGAGAACACTCGAGTCGGGCAGCAAACAAACTTTGATCGTTTGATTCTTGATATTTGGACTGATGGCACAATTAGCCCAGAAATGTGTCTTGTTGAATCCGCAAAGATTCTACGTAAGCACTTGAACGCCTTTGTGCAATTTGATTCACTCGGTAAGAAAGTTGTGAGCGTTGAGGCAGCAGCGGCTGCAGCAGTTGATGAAGAACTCATCAGAAAACTTAATATGTCTATTCTTGACCTCGACCTTACGGTTCGTTCCTCAAACTGTTTGGAAGTCGCTTCAATTGATCGTGTTGCCCAATTAGTGTCGCTTAATGATCGTGAATTACTTCGAATACGAAGTTTCGGTCGAACATCACTACGTGAGATTAAGCGAAAACTTGATGACTTAAACTTGACACTTGGCATGCAATTGCCTCCAGGGGTTGATGGAACAGTTACTCTTCCGCCAGCGGAAGAAAGCGATGATAGTTATGAGGAAGATTTTGGTGGCGATGACGCAGACGAATGCTGCATATCAGGAACAGAAGAATGTAATGATAGCCCTGAGCCAGGTGATGAAGTCATCGGTTTTTCAGAGGGCGATGAATAATCGAAGCGTTAATTACGCTTTGTAAGGAGTACGACCATGCGACACAGAATTCATGGAAAACAATTATGTAGAGATAGCGAGCATCGCACAGCAATGCTTCGTAACCTCGCTGCTGGACTTTTTGAGCACGGTCAGATTGAGACTACCATGCCCAAAGCAAAAGCAGTCCAACCATTTGTAGAAAAGATTATCACTATCGCTAAACGTGGTGGGTTTAATGCCCGGAAGCGTATTGAACAGATGATCAATGACCGTAAAATCCATGTATGGGTTGCAGATCCAAATGTACCTGATTCTGCAAAACAAAACAACCATTTTGATTTGCCAAACGAAGATGCAATCGAATTCAATCGTTACGGTGAAGTACGGAAAGCACCCCGCCTTGTGCAACATATCTTGACCGCTGTTGCGCCTAAATTCGCTGATCGTGATGGCGGTTACACCCGCATCGTTAAAATTGACAAACGTCGACTTGGCGATGGCACAGACTTGGTTGTATTGCAACTTGTCGGCGAAGAAGAAGGTCCACAAATTGGCGGGGGTGACTCGCGTCGCCGAACCCAAAAACAACGTCGCCGCGATTTTGCTGCTAAGGTTCTTGTCTCGACACCAGTGTTAGATGAAGCTGCAGAAGAGGTGGCTGAGGAGGCGGTTGCAGAAGAAGTCGCTGAAACTTCGGAAGAAGTAACAGCTGTTGAAGAAGCAACCCCCGAAGCTGAAACCCCTGAAACTACTGAAGAAGCACCCTCAGACGATACCGAAAAAACCGAAGAATAATCTTCAATCTATTTTGATTTTTTACAGCCCCGAGTTTTCTCGGGGCTGTTTTTATGTATGCACATAGAAAAACTTCATCCGAGGATTTTTCATTTTGCTCCGATTTGGGTCAGTTTCATTATTCCTTTGCGCTTGAGTGGCTCTGTGGCACAAAAAGTTTTGAAGCATCGCTTGGGTCCAGACCCCATGGGGTCTGACAACAAAATCAGGGTATCATGCGCGGATGCTCGCAACGCTTGATAAATTACAAGAGGATGCTATTGGCGAAATTGGTGCTGTTGACTCAATCGATGGTTTAGAATCGTGGAGAGTGTCCTATCTTGGATCTAAAGGTCGCCTAAAGGGCGTTATGCCTCTGATGAAGGATGTTTCCAAGGAAGATAAGCCAGAGGTTGGGAAACGACTGAACGAAGTTAAAACCGCCCTTGAGGGTGCGTTTGATGCTCGAAAAAAAGAACTCGCAGGAAGCACTTCAGCAAGACCACCGTTGGATGTGACTGAGCCGGGAAACGACGTTGCATTGGGTCGCAGACACATCATTACAAAAACTATTGACGGTATTACAGAAGTGTTCAGCCGAATGGGATTCTCGATTGCGTATGGTCCCGAAGTAGAAGACGAATATCACAACTTTAATGCATTGAATATCCCAGAGGACCATCCTGCACGTGATCCGATTGATAATTTTTTTATGGGTGGCGATCGAATGCTGCGCAGCCAAACATCTACCGTGCAAATTCGTGTAATGGAATCAACTCCGCCTCCAATAAAGATTATCGCAGTTGGCCGTGTCTATCGCCCCGACACACACGATGCAACGCACTTCAGTATGTTCCACCAATGCGAGGGCTTGCTGGTTGCACCAAAAGTTTCGATGGTGGATTTGAAAACCACATTGTTCCAATTTGCAAAATCTTATTTTGGCGAAGAAGCCGAAGTACGATTTCGCCCAAGTTTTTTCCCATTCACAGAGCCATCTGCAGAAGTAGACATGAAAATGAAAATCAAAGGGAAGTGGCAGTGGGTAGAAATTGGTGGCTGCGGTCTTGTTGACCCAAATGTCTTTGACCAAGTTGGGTATGACAATGACAAATGGCAGGGATACGCATTTGGACTTGGGATTGAACGAGTTGCTATGCTTAAGTACGGCATCCAAGATATTCGTTGGCTCTTTGAAAACGACGCTCGATTCCTGCGTCAATTCTAAATGGAACAAGAACAAGACCCCCAATACAGTGCAACTTGGCCCACAACAATTGGTGCTGTTTGTATCGTCGTGGGAGGATTATCTCTCTTTGGTGGCTGCTTAGCGCTTACTGGTATGGCTGAAATTGAACAATTGCATACTGCCATCCCGTTTGGCGAAGGTGAATTAAGCGAAGAATTAGCGACCAAACTAAAAGAAACAGAGCCTTCTGCTTGGGTTACTTCAATTGCTGCTATGTTGAATATCGTGTTTTCACTTGTTCTTGTAGGTTCTGGTATGGCATTGCTGCAACGCTCTACAATGGCAAGAGTAACGCTGCTTTATTGGTCTTTGTTCTATGTTTTAATTACTATTGCTTCGGCATGGCTGAATTGGGCGCCACGAATGGAATTGGTGAGCCAAAACACGGATGTCCAAGGCATGTTCCTCGCGCAACTTGTGATTTCGATGCCACTTTATTTGGCTTTACCCATATTTCTCTTGATTTTCTTGAATCGAAAACAAACTCGTAACGAAGTCGCTTCTTGGCGGTAAACTGCTCACATGCAATTTTTAGACGAACTCAAATGGCGAGGGTTACTCCATCAAACAACTGGTGGTGAGGAATTGCAAGAGCATCTTGCTTCTGGAAGCCGAATTGCATATTGCGGCTTTGACCCAAGCAAAGATGCACTAACAATTGGCAATTACATGCCGATTAAAATGCTTCGCCACTGGCAACTAGCAGGGCATACGCCGATTGTATTGATGGGTGGTGGTACTGGACTTATCGGAGATCCCTCTGGCAAAGACGCTGAACGGCAATTGCTTTCAAAAGAACAAGTTGCAAAGAATATTGAAGGACAACTTCGATGCTTTTCTAAGGTACTTGATTTTGAGGGTGAGAACGCAGCCGTTATTGTGAATAATGCAGACTGGTTGTGCGAACTTGGATTTCTTGATGTGTTGCGAGATGTGGGAAAGTTTTTCTCAGTGAATACAATGATTCAAAAAGACTCGGTGAAGGATCGATTGAACAATCGCGAGCAAGGAATCTCATACACTGAGTTTAGTTATATGATTTTACAAGCGTATGATTTTTTACATTTACGCCGTGAAATGGATTGCACTATTCAAATAGCAGGTAGCGATCAGTATGGAAATATTGTTGCAGGGATTGATTTAATTCGCAGGGACATGATTGATTCGCAAGAAAACCAATTTAGGGGCGCAGGTATTACAAACCCTCTTGTGACAGCAAGCGATGGTTCTAAAATTGGCAAAACGGAAAAGGGCGCTATTTGGCTAACAGAAGATCGTACAAGTCCATACGCATTTCATCAGTATTGGCTGAATATTCCTGACGAAGACGCAGGAAAATTTTTGCGCTGGTTTACATTTTTAGATCAACAAACAATTGAATCAATTGAAAAAGAACATAATGAAGCCCCGCATCAACGCGCCGCACAAAAGGCGCTTGCGGATGCAATGACGGGGATTTTCCATGGCGGAGAAAATGTAACTCGATGCAATGAGGCAGCAAATGCGTTGTTCGGCGGTGACATTACATCGCTAGACGCAACAATGCTGTCGGAGGTGTTTGCAGAAGTGCCAAGTGGCGATTTTTCAAAGGGTTCACTTGGGAGCGAAGAAACTTCTCTAGTAGAACTTTTGCCACAAACAGATTTGTGTAAGAGTAAGCGTGAAGCAAGAGAGTTTTTGATGAATGGCTCTGTTGCAATTAACGGTGAAAAACTAGTTGGCGACGATGCAGTTGAGCGAATCCTTACAACGGACGATCTTCTTCACGGCTCAACAATATTACTTAAACGTGGCAAAAAAGCGTGGTTTGCTTCCCGCTGGTCATAATTAATTAACCCTCGGTTAATTAATGGGTTCAATCGCTAGTTCGATATCAAGGAGTGCGGGGTCTTCAACGCTTGCTTCAAGTTCATGTCCGGCTCCGTCGTCTGTAATGGCAAGGAATGCAGTTATGCGTTTAGAAGGAATTCGCTGTTCCATATCACTTGAAGCAAGTCGAAGGATCGCGAATACTTTTACATTTCCTGTCTCTACGCCTTCTATTATTTCTGCATCTGCTTCAATTGTGACGTTCGTAATAACTTTTCTAGGTAACGTGACAGAGTACGCTGCGTAATCCTCAGCTGGGCCCGCGATTAATACTCGAACTTGTGCAAGTTCTTTTGTTTTCATGCTTGATTGAATCTTGAATCCCACTTCAACACGGCTTGGAGTTGCGGTGACACCTTTTGATTCAAGTTCTTCAGGCAATTGAATAACACCAACTCGTGTCACATCAATTCCCGGCTGAAGTTGTTGCAACGCAATATCACTGACAACAGCATTGACAGTAATGGCCTCCGGCAGTGTTTTACGAATTTCTTTTGGAATGTGTAACATGACTGTTGCTGGGTCTAGCGTGACATCTCCGCTAATCGTTACGTTCGGTAGGTTTGCCTCGACAGCAGCTTCAACTAGTACGACCGTATGAATTGCAAGAGGAAATGGGTCAGATTTTGCATTCGCCTCATCAATTTTTACGCCAGTGTCTTTAAACATGTCGAGCGCAGAAATTCTTGTCGATATATCTGAAAGAGTTAATTTTTCATCTGCTTCACTGAGTGTCAAATGCAAGAAACTTTCGCACGCGGTTTTTGCAGCGTCAACCGCAGAACGAGAACCAGATAGCGTAAGTTCCAAATCGGTGGAATCAGGGGAAATTGTACTCGTAGAACCAACTGGTGGAGATAGATAAAGTGTGACAAGTACGTCAGATGAATATTTCGTTTTGCCAGCAGCCCACAGCCAAATAATGATTGTTAATGCTGTTACAAATAGGATTGCAATAGTGTTGTCTTTATGATTCATTCAGAACTCCCTCTGTAGTCGAAGTAGAAGGCAGAGTGGATTCTTCTAATTGCCCCTGAACGGATTCTTCCTTTGTTGGGTTGAGTCGTTTTGCAAGTTCGCTTTCAACATCATCTCGATCAATAAAAGTCAACTCTCCGTGATCTGCAAATGAAACACGACCGGTTTGTTCGCTGATAATAATAATGAGTGCATCGCATCGCATTGACAAACCAACACCTGCACGGTGCCTTGATCCTAGGTCAGCAGATAGCATGGCCGATTCGTCAGCAAGAGGAAATTGTACGCTCGCCTTTATGATTCGGTCACCATTAATAATTAAACCAAGATCATGCAGTGGGTTGTTGGGCCAGAAGATAGATTGCAACAGGGATGAACTTACTTCGGCTTCTATAACTTGTCCACCAATGACATGATCGCCAACACTGTTTTCTCTCTCAACGGCAATCAAACCACCGAATTGATTTCTTCCTAAAAATACGGATGCGTCTGCGATAGCAGAAATTGTTGTTCCTCCAATCGATGATATTTTTCTAAACCGGGCAAACATTCCCGACTGACTTACATGAACTGCTGCCTGTCTAAGTTCAGGTTGAAAAATAATAATTAAAAGTAAAAATAAACCAGTCAAAAATTGATCTGCGAAAAAGTCAAGTCGGTCAAATTGATCAAATCGTTCGGAAACCATCTGTAGTACCCAGAGGGGTAAAAGCAAGATGAATAACCCACGTATGACTCCGCCCCCACGTGTTCCTTGCAAAAATCTGAATGCGTAGTAGACAATAATCCAGATAATAGAGAGCTCAAGTACTGTCTCAAAAACGTTATACCCATTAATATTCCAGTCCATATACTCTAAGTATACGCTTATCCCGTAGGATTCTCATATATGTCACGATTTGGAAATACACAAGGCGTTTCCCGGCCAACCGGAGTTTGCGCATCTACCGGCCAATCCCTCACCAAAAACGAGCCCGCAATAGCAACATTGTGCGAGCGGGAGGAGGATGAGGGCTTTGATCGGATCGATTTTAGCACCGCTGCTTGGGAGAAAGGGGAACGACCAGAGCGCCTATTTAGTCACTGGCGGTATATAGTCCCTGATTCGGAAAAAAAAGAAGAAATCGGCATTGACGAGGCCGTCCTGACAGATTTGTTCGAACGACTCGCCGATGATGATCGCCCACAGCGCGTAGCATTTCGGTACCTTTTGGCTCTTGTATTGCTCCGAAAACGGAAATTAAAACTCGTGGGGCGTGAGGATGCCGAGGTTGGAGAGGTTTGGTTGCTTCAATTTCGGGGCGTCGATGGGGAGCAAGTTCGAGTCAAAAACCCCGGAATTGCAGAGGAAGAAATTCAGGATTTATCTGAACAATTAGGTGAAATTTTGCAAGGCGATTTTTGATGCGGCTCTTTTTTGCACTTTTTTTGATTCTTTGCAGTTGTTCACAGCGCAACGATATGAAGAAAGATCAAGCTGCGATATCGCCACAAGAAGTGAGGAAGCAACAAATTCAACGGACGAAACATTTCGGCGAACTTGTCGGTAGAGGTGTTATGGAATTTCGTTGGAGTGATGATGATGGTAAGCACATGGAACAGGGTGATGTAGATTTTTGGAAGCGTGGTACTCAGGTTTCACTTCGTATTTCAAAACTTGGCGAATTGCTGTTATGGTTTGGAGGAAATGGCGACCAAACTTGGATGTTTGATTTAATGGAAAAGGATACAACGTTGCGCATCAACGATAATCGTGCAATGTTTTCTGACATAAATACTGCGTTGGTTTTGCTCGGCCTTGCACCTTTGCCAGACGGTAAGTTGACTGTACAAGACGGTGTTGTGAAACTAGTTGATCAATCAAATCAACAATGGACAGCGCTCTATGATGTGACTACTCACCGTCCTCTTGAACTGATAGTTGTCGATGGAGAACATTCTTCAAAAGCGTTACACCGAAGAGAGATGGGCGTTGAATTGGAAGGGGTACATGAATTAAACTGGCCGATCACTGGCGGATTGATTGATGTGTCATCAACGCATGGGGAACAAAAGATTAAAATTGCATTTGAATCGCTATCCACCGTCGTTTCTGATGAGCCAATGGATCGGGTATTCGACTTGGTGTATTTGGTAAAGGCGTTGAAACCAGTATGGACATACACGACTAAAGATGATTGAGCATGTAGTATCAAGCATCTTGTTTTGTTCGCCACTGGCACTGACAGGTAATGATTCGGGACTTTGGTTTGTGGGGGACACTGATCCAATCGCTACAACTTTTTCAAGTAAACCACCGGACTTAGACCATGAATTGTGTGAAAGATATTCTGCACAGCAATACGTTGTTGTGGAGCCGTTCACTCGACGGCCATCTGCCCTTGCCGTTGACAATAATACACTTTGGTTTATAGATGACACGCTTGGGGTTGGCATGTACAAAATACGACTTACAAATATGCTTCGCGCAAGTACTTCAAGAAACGCTTCGTTGCAATCCTCCACCCTTGAGGGATTGTTGGAAACAACGGAAAAACCAACTGATTTTTTAATATATCAGGGAGAACCGCTACTTGTTTTTGGCGATTCGGCAAATGGGTCCTCGAAACTGCTTCAATATCAACACAGGGTTTGGAATGCAAAGGAATCTCTTGAAGGAACAAATGCGCATGTTTCTCTATTGCAAGATCAATTGATAGCCGCGGTACCGAGCGATTTCGGCGTCACAATGTGGTATATGAACGATGGAAGTTGGCATGGAGGTGATGAAGTATCAATTGAGGGTGACCTCGTTGATCTGATTTGCCGCGATGATTGGCCAATTCTCGTGACCACCTCAGACGGCGAGTCCACACTGACAGGCATTCAACGAGGCGGACTTGTCGAGATTGCCTCCTTTCCCATTCCAAAAGGGCGGTGGGCCGTTTCACCCTCGCCGATGGGTCTTTCAGTTGTGGGTGTAGAGCGAAAGGGGACAACAACGGTACTCGATATTGGTTGGCCATCGGGATCCATTTCTGAACCAATTGTTCTGGAAGAACGATTTCGAGAGAATGACACATTGTTTATGACGATGTTATTTGTTTCTATGCTAGTTGTAAGCATGATTTTGATTTTGAAAATCCGTAGATCCTGAGTACCACAAACAGATTAGATGTTGGATCAAAGCCAAAAAAATCCTCGGAGGGATTTCTCGATTTGTGAGGGGGCTTCAACCTTGAGATTTAAATAAAGTCTCGGAGGGGATTGTTTATTGGAGAGAGTACTCGTTTATTGGCGAAAAATCGGCTTTGATGCCGATACATGCCATGTGCAGTGCATGGATGCGCTGTTGTTATGTCTTGTTTACGCCTACTGCGTAAACACGGAGAGGATATTTCGTGAAAGACAACTGGTGCTTCAATGCAACTAAACTCTAATATAAAACTCCCTTTGCTACTAATGGGGTTTATTGGCTTTACTGCGTGGATTCTTTGGTCTGTGAATTCAGTTAATTCCACAAACGTAATAGAGCAGAGTGTGCCAGATTCAACGGAACAAGTATCTACGACTGAGACAAGCGAAGATCCACTCTGGATGAAATATATGCCAAAAACATCGGTTGAAAAACGTGATGCTATTCGTACGAGTCGGCAGAGTGAACTAGCTTCGATGATTGAAGAGTTAAGGGGAGTCAAAAAGGCAAGTGTTGTATTATCAGATGAAGCCCAGCATGGAATCGGTCAGCCCCACCGTAATATGTCTGCGTGTGTTATGGTCGAACCATCAAGTAACCCACTGACAACAGCAACGCTTGACGCTATTCGTACGATTGTTTCAGATGCTACTTCGGGTTTGGACGCACCACAGGTAAATGTAATTAACACTACGTTAGGCGTTGTGTCTGTCGGAGTACCGTCGTGGGAAAGTGAAAAAATGAGCGCGAAAGAAATTCGCGGTCGTGTTGAAGATGCAATAGGTCTTTCCATTGCTGCTGTATCAGTGACGATGCAGAGAGGCAATTCAATTATGGAATACATCCCTTGGCTTGACGACGCGACTCCATTAGTACGTGTATCGTTGCCACGGTCGTGGATTGAGAAACGATCTCGTCAAGTTGGAAGTAATGAGATTGTATTCGGTTCGATTAATAATTTAATCTACGAAGTTGTACCAGATGCAGATGTTGAAATCTTAGCGGTCAAAGGCACTACTAGTTTTCCAGCATCTCATCAAGCAGATGAGTCTTACGCAAAACAACTAGGGCTGATCGTGGGGCTGATTGCACTTCTGATTTCTGGATTTGCAAACAAGCAACGGAGAAGAAAAGAAGAAACTGTAGTACTGAGAAATCCAAAAACACCAGAAGAAGAGGCTATGGATATTCTCAAGATGGAACACGCATTCGCAAAACTTGCAATCGATTCACTTGAGGGCGCCAGAAAAATAGAAGTGTTACAAGCTATTGTTTCTTCCGAACTGCCAAAGCAAGAAGTGCCAGTCGTTGAAGTTGCAAAAGGGAAGCAACTTGAACTTACAAAGTGTGGTTAAGTTTCCAAAAAACTTCCACGAGCGAGCATTAGCTCTAAAGTTTGGCTTACGATATCTACTTCTCTTTTGGTCATCGAAGTATAGAAGGGAAGGGCGATTGTACGTTGAGAAATGGATTCTGCGACAGGACAGCAATTTCCAACCGCATATTTTGAAAATACTGGTATTGTTGGAATCGACTGGAAAAAATCTGCAGCACCAATTTCATGTCGGTGTAAGCCACGGATAATTTCGTCGCGATCTTCTCTTGAATAGTGGTCATTCAATCGGACGACATATCCATCCCAACTCATTGCAACGCCCTTTTCAATAGTTGGACAAGAAATGTCCGCAATTCCGCCGAGCCGCCTTGTGTACCATTGAGAAACAAGGTCGCGACGTTCTAAGATTTCCGAAAGTCTTTTCATCTGAACGGTGCCAACTGCGGCATGCACTTCACTTAATCGAAATCCATGACCTATTGTAAGCATGAGTTCATCTGTTCTGACTCGGTGCAATTCGTCTGTGTCCAAGGTTGGATCGCTAGCAAGCCCATGGTTTCGTCGTAGTTTGCATTGTTCTGCGAGTGCATCGTCGTCTGTAACAATTACTCCACCGTCTACGCTTGTGAGTTGCGAGGTTGCATGAAACGCAAAAATAGCAGCACGACCATATGTGCCGACTTGTCTATTGTGGAGTTTAGAACCAATGGCTTGACCCGCGTCTTCAATGAGCGGTATTTCTTGTTCTTGTGCGATACTTGCAATAGAGTCAATTCCTGCGGGATTACCAAAGGTATGTATTGCAACGATTGCCTTGGTTTTATCCGTGATTTTTGCCGCAACATCCTTTGCGTCCATATTCAATGTTCGTGCATCACAGTCTGCAAATACAGGCATAGCACCTAAATGAATGATAGTAGCCGCAGCGGATGGAAAAGCAAATGCGGGAATGATTACTTCGTCGCCGCTGCTAATGTTGAGCGCTTCGAGTGTGATGTGCATTGCGCTTTAAGACGAGCTTGTAGCAATTCCATAATTACTGCCAGCATGTTGTGCAACGGCCTTTTCAAAACGCGACGTCCATGAGCCAAGTGCAAGTTGATCGCCAAGGAGCGCGTCAGAAGCCGCGCGAATTTCGCGGTCGGTAATATTTGCACAACTTAGAGGTATATTTGATGACACTGGATTTAATGAGTGCTTACTGCTGCGAGCGCCTTGTCCGCTAAACCCATACGTCTCAAGTAAAGCCACGCTGCTTGGGTTTCAAGTTCTGGGCTCACGTGTCCACCACCAGCCGCGATGATACCGAGATATTCTTGGTCTTTCTTTTCTAACGGAGACGCGCTCCGTGCAATGAGTAGAAGAGTGAGAACATCAGCACGGTTTACCCCAATCCTTCGTATTTTTGTTGCCTCTTGAACGGCTTCCTCATCATCGATTTGGAGCATTGCAAGCAGAAGCAATTCTTGTTGCGGGCTATCGTCCTCTGCCTCACGCAAAATATTCCATGCAGTGAGTGGGGAAACTTGTATCAACTGTGTGAATGAACGGATAGCCGCTTCTTTGCGCCTCGTATTTGCTCCATCAGGGATGGTTGAAAGTGTCTTGTAGAACTGAGTTGCTTGCTCGTTTGTGAGTGCATCTTTTGCAACACGGAAGGACCAATCGGTTGATGCGCGGTGCCCTTGCATGACGAGAGTACTCAACGCTGAGATGACTTCTGTAGTTATGGCTTCTGGTCCCCCATTTACTTTGCCAGAAATAAACATATTCCCAAGGAGTGGATCGTCTAACTCAATGAGTAAGCGGTCACGAATCTCTTCGGTCGGGGAGATTCCCGCCTCAAGTATCAATAAAAAGTAGCGGGCCTGATCTTTGCGATTTGGTTCAAAGGAAAATTCCCGATTCCAAATTTCAAGACCAATCTCGTTGTTGACTGCAAGCAAGGTAAAAAGTGTCCAATATCTTTGAATGTCAGTTAAAGCAACGGCGCTATTATCAAGTAGAGAAACTAACCACGGCGTTGCGTTAACGAAACTATATTGGCGGATGAGTTGCAGTGTTCTGCGTAGTGCATCGTCTCGATCTTTTCGAGTAGCTCGGCGCAAACTCGTAGTCATGTCTTGAATTAGCTTCTCGTCTTTTGAAATGAGGGCCGCAAACGCCGCAACGCTTAAATCAGTCGACTTTGCTAATTCTTTAACCATTTTTGAATCAACTTCAACTCCCAAGTGTTGTAAATCGGAAAGAAGTAACAATCGCGGAGTTGGCTCTAGTGGGTCCCATTGAATAAGCGCTTCCATCTGTTCTTGATGAATGAGTCCATCGTCGAGGGCTTGTGCTATGAGATGCTCTCTTGCCGTTGGCGCAATTTGCTTCACAAGCCAAGGGTCAACCACTTTTTCTTCGCTGAGTTCAGCAAGCCCAAGCACGGCATGGACTTGCACTGTCCAGTCTGGATGCTGTGTAAATTGTGAGAAAAAGGGACGAAGAGCGGAATCATTTAAACTTCGCAATGACGCTAAATGCTGTCGGCTTCCTTGATTTTTAGTTGCTTTTTGTAACTGCCGAATCGCGCTATCAGAATAGTCAGACCCACTTGAACAAAGTGCTGTTGTGGTGATAACGCAAGATGTGGCAGCCGCAAGTAGATACGCGTATCGCATTCGTTGATTGTAGCAGCAAAATCAGATATTTCTAGATTATTTGTAGAGGTAAATGAAGCGCCCGACACATCCTTTTGACGGGCGCCATTTACCCATTATTCCGCTCGCCGATTCCTTTCGGATAGCGGTTTTTGCTTGGTAGTGCCATTGGAGTTAGTTCGAACAGCCCAAGTGAGTTGATCAATCACTTCTCTAAGCTCGATAGTGTCGTTTCCAATCGAGATAGAGGTGTTTTCATGTTCTAGTTGTAATGCAATTCTCTTGACGGCTGCGTGCACCGTAGAATGATTTTTTCGACCAATCGCAGCAGCAAGTTCAGGATAGCTAAGTGATGTTAGCTTCCTACCGAGATATGATGCGACGCTTCTCCAAAAAACAATGTTCGATGACCTTGAACTTCCACGAACTTCTTGCACGGAAAGTCCGGCGCGTTTACAGGTTGCTTCAACCACATCTGCGATACGGATTGGAAGCGTGTTTGCTGGTGTTGCTCGAAGCACTCGTTCCACAATATCAGATCCAATTATTGCACCTCGCTCACTCATGAAAATAGAAGCTGTTGCGCGGATGCGTGTAACAGTTCCTTCTATCTCGCGAATGGATCCGACTGCTTGGCTCGCAAGGCGTTCTACTGCACAGTCGGTAAGTTCAATGCACTGCTTCCGCATCAACTGCTTGATGATGTTGCGCCGTGTTTCTCGATCTGGACGTTTTATTTCAGCGATAAGTCCGGCAACAAATCGATTTGTAAGTGCCTTATTGAGTTTTCTAAGGTGTCTAGGATCTTCATCAGAGGCAAGGATAAGTCGAGCACCTCGTAAATCTGCTGCATCTATAGTGTGCAACAGTTCCTCTTGAGTTTTAATTTTGCTGGCAACGAAGTGGATGTCATCGATGGCAAGCACATCTAGGTTTCTGTATCGATTTCTGAAACGAACGAACTCTCCGCATCTTGAACTTGCGATGAATTCGTTGGTGAATTGTTCTGCAGTGACGTAGCGAACTTTGCTATGCGAATGTTTTGCAGTGTGCTTGCAAATTGCTTGAAGTAAATGCGTTTTGCCGACGCCACAAGAACCGTGTATGAACAATGGCGAAATTGATTTGCCATTCTCATGGGTTATTTGTTTTGCGGCAGCACAGGCAAGTTCGTTACAAGTTCCAACAACAAAGTCATCGAAACTTAGAAGTTGTCGTTTGTGTTGTTTTCGAACTTTTTGTCTTTGTTGTGGTTGGGAAACAACAGGATTTTCTGTTTCAGGTTGCACGTCTTTATCTACAGAAATTGAGACGGTCATTTCTTTTCCGAAAGTAATTTTTGCGGCGTCCTCAATAACTGCAGAAAATCGTTTTGTAATCCAACTTGCCGCAAGCGGTGTTGCTGCAAGAATGTTAACGCCTTCTTCGTTGCACTGGACTTTTGTATTTGTAAACCACATTCGATATGGTCTATTGCCAAGAGCTTCGCTTAATTGCTCACGCAGTTTTTGTTCAATTGAAGTTGCGTTGGGACGAGACATGAATCCAATATCGTGACCGCAGTGGTGCGGATAAAGTGGTGATGGTAAGAGTTAAACTGGTTCCGTCCAACGTCCGCCTAAAATCAAATTGACGTGGTGACTTCAGAGGAAAGTCACGCGTTTGATCACGAATCTACTCGTCCTTGAGCAGTTCGTAAAGAGTATCGGAAGTTGTGTTCATTGGAAACGGTTTATTGTCATTTGCTTTCAATTTTTGTCGTATGGGTGTACGTAACTCTAGTAATTTCCTAAGTCAACGTTAGCAAAGAAAAAATAAAATTCTGTTTTTTGAAAATTGTCAACAAACTGTGGACAACTTATGGATGAAGGTGTCCCGTTTATTTTTTTCAATAAAATTCCATTTTTTATAGAGCCCTAAAGCTGGTATATTTGCCGCATCAACAGCGAGTGTAATCCGAGAAAAGTCCTGCGATATTGCTTGTTCAGTGATGTGTTGCATGAGCGTGTGCCCAAGTCCTCTGCCGCGTGCCCACGGTGAGATTCCAATATAAGCAAGCTCCATTGAGGAAGTTTTTGGGATTGCATTGAGTAATATTACTCCAGCGGGTTTACTCTCAAGTTCTGCTATAAACCAGACTTGTGTGCACTTCGAGTCGTATCCTCTGTGCCCATCGATGATATCTTGTGTTTTCCTCACACCGTGAATCTTTGGACAGTCAAGGGAATCGATATATGTCTCTTCTAGCAAATATCCGAGTAATTGGTCTTGGTTTGACGAGAGTTTTTTGTAGGAGATTGCGTGTTGAGTGGATATTTTTTTAGGGGGTCTGGTTTGTTCCATAAAAGTTAGCGTGGCGAGTTTGGAAAAGCCAGCGTTGAGGAATGCTTGTTTTAGGAGTGGCTCCCGCAGGCCCATCACTGTTTGAGCAAGGGTTGCGTTGCTTTGAGGGAGTTCACCGAGCCCTTCTCGAATGAGTCGTCCGATGGGTTCGATTTCATCCTCATTTTTGGGCGGTTTGGCAAGGAGCGTTGCCGTTGCCCCAGCATTGTTGAGGATGAGCAGAGTGTATGGTTCATTGGGGTGGTTTGTCCCTATAAATTGAAAACTCCCTTCTGGGCGTTCTGAAAGCGATTGGAGCAGTGCCTTTGCTTTGGATTTGTTTCCCAAGAGGGAAGACGCTGCCGCTAGGTGTTGATTCTTCTCTAAAAGCATCACAATGACGTATCCTACTGCTAGAATAGACGGCTGCAAGGAGATTAGCATGCGATTCTTTTTATCAACAATTATTCTCATTACTATTTGTTCTTTTGTTCAGGCGAAAAGCACTTATCCAAAAGCGACAGATCGAGCCGATAGGTGGCAGTTGCGACTTGATACTGGTGATTTACGTTTTTACCGAGACCGTGATTCTGGAGAGGGGTATTGGGCTCTTGTTTATGAAGTCACGAATGAGACAAACACAGATAGACAGTGGATTCCAAGTTTTGATTTTGTGACCGATCGAGGAGAAATAATTAAAGATAGCGACAATGTTCCACGAGCTATTCAGTTGAAGGTTCTTGATATATTTAATGATCCTTTAATGCTTTCTCAATCAGATGCAAGTGGTCCGATTTTGCAGGGTAAAGAGAACGCGATTAAATCTCTTGTCATGTGGAAGGCGGGGCGTGAAGATGTGCGCGAAGTGCAGATTTTTGCAGCTGGAGTGAGTGGTGATACCGCTGATGTTATTCATCCAATTACTGGTGCAACTCACAAGTTGCGGCGAGTGCTTCAGTTTTCATGGTTCATTAATGGCTCGGTAGATCAGATTGCTTTGAAGCCATTGCCAAGGCGTGCAGTGAGTGGTGGCACAAGTATTCTGCGCCTCAGTACGGACGAAAAGGACGGTATTGGTGGTAATGACGTGCGTAAGAAGTGGATTTATCGTTAAATCGAAGGGTTGAATCAAGCCCTCTGGCTTGATACAATACGGGGCTCTCGTATGTTGCGAGACGTTTTTAAGGAGTTTTGCTGTGGCCCATAAGAAGAGTGGTGGTTCAACCAATAACGGACGCGATTCAAACCCGCAATAT
>PVBE012089400.1_pt1 | contig 20438 bp, 17 predicted proteins | sample 1631181 | NCBI WGS metagenome assembly PVBE01 (sample SAMN08397723, study PRJNA350692) | Marine metagenome, whole genome shotgun sequencing project. | isolation source: water | place: Pacific Ocean | collected 2012-04 | reverse complement strand
TGGCAGGTGTAGGAACAGTTGACTCATGTATCTTCGTAATCGCTGCGAATGAAGGGTGGAAGCCCCAATCTGAGGAACATTTGCGGATCCTTGATTTACTCGGCGTGTCTTCCGGAATCGTTGTTTTGACGAAAATTGACAAAGCTGATCAGGAGTTATGTGACCTTGCCGAATTGGAAGTTATTGATCATCTGGAAGGGACATTTCTAAGCGCTGCACCAATTGTACGTGTTGATGCTTTGTCGGGGAAAGGTATGGAGAATCTAGTTACTGAAATTGATTCTGTTTTGGGGGCGACCCCATCGAATCCTGACAGTAGGCGTCCACGTTTATGGGTCGATCGAGTTTTTGCTGCAAAAGGGTCAGGAACGGTAGTTACTGGTACTTTGGGAGGTGGATCATTTGAGGTAGGGGAAGAACTATTGCTATCCCCTAGCAATCAGTATGTTCGAATACGTGCATTGCAATCACATCATGAAGAATTAGAGGTTGCTATTCAGGGGGCTCGGGTTGCAGTTAATCTTTCGGGGGTAGACCATAATGACCTCAGTAGAGGATCTGTTCTTACCAGATCCAAGCAGTGGTATCTTACTTCGAAGTTTGATGCTGATCTGTCGGTCCTCAATGCACTCGACCATGATGTTTCGCGTAGAGGAGCCTATCTAGTGTATTTGGGATCCGGGGAGTATCCAGCAAAATTACGAGTGCTTGGGCCGAAGAGTATTTCCCCTGGTGGCCAAGGAAAGGTTCGCATATTTATAGAAGATGAGCTGCCATTGATGTTAGGTGATAGATATATTCTCCGCGATAGCGGACGAGGTGAAACCATTGGAGGTGGGGAAATCCTTGATGCACAGCCGTTACTCAAGTCGTCGACCGCTAATCCTGATTCGGACATTAATAGGATTATTTCTGAGCATGGCTGGATTTCGGTAGACCATTTGGAAGCTTTGACTGGTGTGAGGCAAAGTGCGACTGTTAAAGACTGGATTGTTCATCCCCCACTGATCGACGAGTTAAAAAGCGAAGTGCTTCAGTTAATCGAGGACGGAGGAGCACTTGGTGTGAATCTTTCCGCTCTAAGTCAGAACCAGCGAAATATTGTTGATTTACTTTCAAATGTTCATTTAGAGGGAAACTACGTTAGAAAAGTAGGTGAAGATAGTCTCGCAGATCACGAATTTCTGAGTGAACTAGAAATGAACTTGTTCAGACCACCCGAACCTGTTTCCATAACGCAACCAGAACTTCGAGAGCTAGTACGGAGGGGATTAGTCATAGAAGAAGGAGGGATCTATTTCTCTCCTAAAGCCATTGAAGAAGCAACGATTGTCCTGACGAGAATGTTTCTAAAGAAAGACCCAGAAGGCATCACAGTTGGTGAGATTAGGGAAGAATTAAAGACGACGAGAAAATACGTCTTACCTCTATTGGCGCACCTTGATAACTCAGGGATCACCGTCCGAAGAGGAGATGTTCGTCTCCCTGGAAAACGTATGACGAGCATCGATTGAAGTCGTTTGTGTATTAGCTCTACCATAGAGCTATGTTTAAACATCGAATCGGAATAAGGGAACGTCATGGATAATGGACCAACCCCTCATCTGGAGGGACAAAGAGGAGATTACGCACCTATCGTCCTTGTTCCTGGGGACCCAAAGCGAGCAAGATTTATAGCAGAAAACTATCTGGATGAAGTTCAGCAGGTAAATAGTGTGCGAGGGGCAGATGGTTTTACAGGAATTTTTAATGGGATTCCGATTTCGGTTCAAGCAGTTGGGATGGGAGTCCCATCTGCGGCGATTTACTATACAGAATTGATCAGATTTTATGGAGTGCAGACACTGATTCGGGTTGGTAGCTGTGGAGGGCTATCGGAGTCTGTAAGGTTGGGCGACATCATCTGTGCTACAGGTGCGGGAACTGATTCTGCTGCAATTTCCACTTTAAATAATGGCCTTACTCTGCCTTCAGTTCCAAATTGGGATCTATTGTTCTCAGCTATGCGCGTCGCTGAGCAAAAGCAGATCCCGATTGTCGCTGGACCAGTTTTCACCTCTGATCTCTTCTACGGTCCTAGTACAGAAATATTTGAAGACCTCGGATCAAGAGGAATCTTAGGAGTTGAGATGGAGGTTGCTGGGCTTTTCACTATTGCTGCCCTGGAGGGTGCGAAATCGTTGGCACTACTCACAGTGAGCGACGATATTGTCAGAAATGAAGTTATGAGTTCAGCTGATAGAGAAAATACTTTTGATGAGATGATTACAGTCGCCCTTGAGGTTGCTTCGAATCAAGTGGGCTAGCTGTCTAGTTCAAGGTTTTTTCAGGAAGAAGGGATTTGCGCTCCATTTCGTTGAGACCTCCCCATATTCCATGCTGTTCTCGGATCTTAAGAGCATACGCGAGACAATCCGTCCTTACGCTGCATGAATTGCATATCGACTTAGCTCGACGTTCTCGTGCCCTTTTGGCATCTTTACGTTCAAAATGTGGGGGTGGAAAAAAGACGTGAATTTGTGGGCCTCGACAAGCTGCCCTGTATTGCCAAGCTGAATCGTCAATTAGCGCACTCAACATTACCCCCTTTAACCGGAACCTAGTCAGCGTTAGTAGTCTGTGGCAAGAAAAAAATGGATATTTCATGAAAAAACTTCAGAAAAAGAGAAAAAGATGTCTTTTTTCACTCCTACCAGCCTATTCAGTAACATGACAGCATGATCTTGGATTACTGGAAGAAACAGAAAGTACGTTAAGTCAGGTCGTTTCGAAGAAAAAACGGGATGCCTTACGTCAGTGTTTCATTTCCTGACATGACTATTTTTGTAGTGGCAAATCGTCCACGAATCATTATCGGCATTCCTCTGAACATCAGAATGAATACACCTACGATACCTGTTGTCATCGGAATCCAAGACATCTGAACGCTTGTCTCGGGGTAGAGAAAAACCGTTCCGAAAATAAATGCTACCTCCCCGACAAATGTCCAAAAACGAGGTATGACAGTTTGTATATCAACTGCAAAAGCAACCATCGAAATGAGTATCAAAACTAATGCCCATAGTCGTATAGGTAATGCAGCTAAACCATAACTTCCGAGCGCTAAGACTACTGCTCCAATAGCCCCAGCGATACCTACCCCGATAGAGAAAAATTCAAACAAAAGGAGAATGAGGCCAGAGATCAATAGTAGGTATGCAACCGGCGGACTTGCAATCGTATGCATAAGCTGATCTAACAGTGAAAGTCCACGAATCTTCGTCTGTGTTAATGGCGAGAGACGAGGGCCTTGTTCGGTTTCAATGACTTCAGAAATGAAACTATCTCTAGAAACAAGAAAGTCTCCCAGCGTTGGATTTGCGCAGCGAGCTAGCTGCTGCTCAGGTGTTAGAGCATTTCCTAATTCGTCTACTTCGACTTTTTCACATTCGACAATTCCCCTCTCAATTGCCTGTTCCCAATTGAGTGTCGCTGACTGCAGAAGTTCGTGATTTTCGCCCCAGATCTTTCCAAATGTGCTGGAGTCAAGTACCTGGTCGCCTGTGTTTCCGACACTTGACCCTATGGAAACACCAATAGAATCCGCGACGCTAATAAGTTGAGCGACTTTCCCATGCGCTGATGATCCTGAGGGTCCGATCCAAATATCTATTGGTACAGAAGAATTTACAATTTGTTGCGCTATCTCGTTTAATTCAGCATCTGATATCACTGCCTGCTTGGAATTGACTTGCAAAATGAGGGCTCGCGCACCATTTACTTGAACTTCATCGAGCGCTTTGGATAGGACATCTGACAGTACTTCATCTAACAGGCCGCTCACTTCAAAAACTTCTACAAATCCTGTATTTTCCGGCTGCGAGTTTTGGGCATTTGCATGAGAAAGATACAGCGAAGAAAACAACGAAAAGCATAGGAGGGTTACTGCTATCCAGCTAATTGGACGGCGTTGAGCTGTGAATATCCGGGGGGAGGTCATTTTTTATAGCTTATTCCTGCTCGGTTCTACCCAAAGCTTCCATAGCTTCCTCGATCGTTTCTGTAACTTTGACGATTTGATCGAATCCTGTTGTCCGGAGTAGTCCCATGAGCGAAGCTCTTCCGCAGGAAACTACTACAACACCATCATTTTCGCCTGCTTTCCGGATGGCACCGATAAGTGCTCCTAATCCTGCAGAATCCATAAATGGAACTTCGCTAAGATCAATAAGTAATTGAGAGACGGACACAAGATCTGCGAGCGCTTCTCTAAATGAGTCGACTGTATACGAATCTATTTCTCCAGCTGGACGGCAAATACTGAAATCTCCGTCGCCTTCCACATGAATATCTAGCATAGTTCCTCCACAAAGATCCCTTAGGCGCGGATGATACTCGCATTTACGCAAGAACACACAAGAAAAGAAAGATAATTGATTAGGAAAAGGGTTAAGGAAAATATGGAGACAAGAGTTATGTCAGAGTAGTCTTCCAGTATGCCTCATATTTTGGTTGCTACAGATTCAGATGATGTAGCGGAAGAAACATTTTCTGCCTTGGCCTCATATGGAACTACCGTTAGTAGGGTACGAAAAGGACAAGATGTCCGTCCGGTAGTAAGAGAACTTGAACCTGATCTGGTTATTCTTGATCTCCAAATTGGAAATATGGGCGGGGTTGCAACCAGCATTGATTTACGTCACGAAGCCCAAGCGGGAAGATTAAAGGAAGTCAAAATTGTCATGCTCCTCGATCGTGAAGTCGACAAGTGGATTGCTACTGAAGCCCAGGTTGATGCTGAACTCGTGAAGCCGTTAAATGCTATGAAGCTTCGAAAAACAACGGATTTCTTACTCGGCGCATAAACCCGAAGAGCATCAAAGAAATAATTTGTCGGGTAGGCGGGATTTGAACCCACGACCTCCTCGTCCCGAACGAGGCGCGCTACCAACCTGCGCCACTACCCGTCTGCTGCGTAGATGGTATCCGATGATACCCATAGTTCTCCGAAAAATCTCGGTACAACAAGAAGCCGTTTAGAGCAGTAAAGTGCTATGAGATGAATGAAAGCAACAGCCAATCCTTACCTGAAGATCCGATGAACATAGATTCCTCTTGGGAAGATTTTGAATACCGCGAGTGGATACGGGCTCGAGAACAAGAAGCTCTGGAGTCAAGACTTCCAAAAAAAGTAACATTAAAGGAGATGCTGTTTACGGGTGTCTTTATTCTTATCATCCTTGCAGTCGCGATCTATCTACCTTTCAAAGCAATCACTGATGATGAAGGCGACCATAAAAGCTATTCGTTGTGGGTGGAAGACTTATCTGAAAGAACAGAACTTGTTGTTGCCGAGTATGTCTTTCTAGGAAGTAACCAAGTCACAGGTGTATATTTCGGACAGGAAGATCTCATCATTATCGAACGTGATGCCGATTCAACTACCTATATTCATGAGTTAGCTCATGCAGCTGACAAGCACAACTATTTTTCGTGGGAGGAAGAATTGAAGGAGAAACTTTACTCGACGTTCGTATCTGAAGAACTTTCTTCTTTGCTTTTACAAGGAGCCTCACGTCAAAAAATACGAGCCGAACTATTTGCAGATGCTGTGCTATTTATTGAAGCAGGAAAGTGTGGAAGTTATTTCAGCTCATTAGATTGCCATACTCTAGCAGTCACAACAAAAGATTTCGTGAAAGATCAGAACATAGAGCTGACCGAATTAGATTCGGAAGTTGACTATATGACTCCTGACATCGTCATTGACGGCCCAGTGACGAAATCATCGAATATAACGCACTTCTCATAGCAGTGCCCTTTAAACAGGGTTACTGTGTTCTGTTGTAATCCCAATCGTGGGTGGGTAAAAATTCGACTTGGAGTGGTATGGATTTTAAGGAATTTCAGGATCATATAGAAGAAACTTATGGTGAAAGCGATCGCGAGAGAGGCATCGCTATGAGCGTGGCATGGCTGGCTGAAGAGGTTGGCGAGTTAGCGCAGGCTATACGCAAAGGAACCCACGAACAAAGAGTTCACGAATTCGGTGATGTTCTAGCTTGGACTTTTTCACTTGCTAACCAAGTAGGTGTAGATGTTGAAGAGGCGATCCAACGTTATATCGATACGCCTCCGTAGTCACCTATTCCGTAAAGGAGATGCTTTGAAAGCTATTGCAGTTACCAATCGGTAAGTTAAATCAAGGCTTCTGCGATTTGGACAGCATTTAATGCAGCTCCTTTTCGCAAGTTATCCCCTGATAGGAATAAGCTTAAGCCATTCTCAAATACAGAATCTGGTCGTATCCTTCCAACGTAAGTTGAATCGATCCCAGCTGTTTTCAACGGAGTTGGAATTTCATCTAAGACAACTCCGCTACTTTGATTCAGAATCTCCTCAGCGCGTTCTTTAGTGATTTCCCTGGTAAATCCGGCAGTTATTGCTAGCGAATGCCCCGTATAGACGGGAACACGGACGCAGGTTGCCGATACTGCTAAATCAGGAAGTTCTAGAATCTTTCTGCTTTCATCACGAAGTTTTTGTTCTTCGTTTGTTTCATACAACCCATCATCGACGAAAGATCCACAGAAAGGGACGACATTATATGCAATTGTTTCGGCGAAGTTTTCTGGTGCGGGGAAAGTCAAAGCATTTCCGTCATGTGTTAATTCTTTGGCTTGACCCCCCGCGAATTCAATCTGACGCTCGAGCTCATCTACTCCTGCCAATCCTGCTCCTGAAGTAGCCTGATAAGAAGAGAAAATTACTCTATCTAGACCTGCTTCTGCATCTAGGGGTTTAAGTACCGGCATGGCGACCATAGTCGTACAATTGGGGTTCGCAATAATCCCCTTAGGAGTATTTTCTAAAGCGTGTGCATTGACTTCGGGTACTACAAGTGGAACATCTTGATCCATTCTCCAAGCTGAAGAATTATCAATAACTTTCACTCCATGCGAAGCAACAACGGGCGCTAAATTCTTTGAAAGTTCTCCTCCCGCAGAAAAGAGCGCTATATCCAGGCCGTCCCAGTTCGCAGATACTGCATTTTCGACAGTGATCTCTTTATCGTCGAAGAGAATTGTTTTTCCGGCGCTTCTCTCAGATGCAAAGAACCGGATACTTGAAATCGGAAAATCGCGCTCGATAAGGATATTTCTCATGACTGCGCCAACTTGACCAGTGGCTCCAACAATTCCAATATGCATACTCATGAGACTACACACTAGAGGTAGGAAACGGTGTGGAATTAGTAATGATTCGTATCAGAAATCAACTAATTTATCTTGATAACCAGTATTCGGTAATTGTTTCTAGCGCTTCTTCGAGAATTAGTCTCGAATTGATCTCAGAATCTGTTGGAAGAGCTGCAAGAGGCCCGTCAATTATTTTAGAAATTCTCTCATGTTTCAAAACATCTGCGTTGCTGTTATTGCCTGTGAAGAATTCTGAAAGTTCCTGTGAGTTGTGTTGCGATTTTACCGAAGCGGCCTCTTCGAGTTGAACGAATTGTTGGGGGAATTGGTTCCTTAGAGATTCAATAGTCTTTTTTCTTTCTCCATCGAGTCTGCGTATAGAGTTCCATTGTTCTTTTGAAGTCTCCGCCGGATCTCTGGGGGCGTCCAACTGGGACCTGTTAATCCCTCGCCAATTCAAGAGAACATTATGGTCATCATCTATAGCTTTTGTTAGTTCTAGAAGCGCTGCGATTTCATGTTTACATGGTGACGCCCACTCTGGGCAAACATGATGAATTTGCACATCGCCTACTTTCGGTACCGCTTCATGAACGTTTCCATCTCGAACAGCATTATGAACATTTTCATTTGCTGGACTGACATGAATCGTGACTTCGAATCCACGTTCACGACCATCGTAGACTTCGAACGATACACTTCCTGATTCCACGAACATGTCATGGACAGCTCCTCTACGTTGAATACCGACACCAGGCCCTAGCGGATCTCGGTAGTCAGCCAGAGCCGACACCAGTTTTCTCATCGCTTTACCTGCTTCTGTCTGCGGTCTAATCATCCATCTACCGCCTGTGAGAGGTTAAGAGAGAGTACTTCACGGAGTTGGTCTGTATCCATATCGGTAAACCAGTCATCTCCTGTACCCACACTTCTGTCAGCGAGTTCTTTTTTATCGACGAGAAGTTGATCTATTCTTTCTTCAAGGGTCCCTTGGCATACAAGTTTGTGGACAAAGACTGTTTGGTTTTGACCTATCCTCCATGCCCTATCTGTAGCTTGATCTTCGACAGCCGGGTTCCACCAACGGTCGAAGTGGATAACCCGATTTGCTGCAGTTAAATTCAATCCTGTTCCACCGGCTTTGAGAGAAACGAGAAGGATAGGTGTATCTGTCCCAGATTGGAAGGAGGAAATCATGGAATCACGCTTCGCTCTAGGAACACCTCCATGTAAAAATGATGGTTGTTGTCCAATAATCCCAGCTAAGTGATCAACTAGGAGTTCACCCATTTCTCGGTACTGGGTGAAAATGAGAAGCTGTTGGTCAGATGCCAAGATATCAACGAGTAATTCTTCTAATCTTGTAAGTTTTCCGGACCTGCCAGCAATGGTGCTTCCATCTGATAGAAACTGGGCTGGGTGGTTACAGATTTGCTTTAATTTCGTAAGGGTTGCGAGAATTAGCCCTTTTCGTTTCATTCCTTCACTCAGTGAAGCTTCCTTGAGAAAATCGTCAAGAACTGCTTTATATAATGCAGCTTGCTCGTGAGTCAGTTTCGCCCAGGCAACCTGTTCAATTTTCTCAGGTAGATCAGGGACGAGACTCTTATCATCTTTCGTCCTTCTGAGGATAAAAGGGTCGGTAAGGCGCCGCATATTTTCTAGTGCTGCCATATCTTTCCGAGTTTCGATAGGTGTTGCAAAGTTGTCTCTGAACCATGAAATCCCTCCCAGCATCCCCGGATTTACAGCATCAAGTATCGCCCATAACTCTGAAAGCCTATTTTCGACTGGAGTTCCTGTTAACGCTACTTTTTGATTAGCTCGTATCTCTCGAACGGCTGCCGCCGCATGAGTATGGTGATTTTTTATAAATTGAGCTTCATCGCAGATCAATAGATCCCATTGGACTTGAGCTAAGTCAGCAATGTCACGGGTCGCTGTGGCATATGTCGTCACGACAATATCAGACTCTTGAATAGACTGAATCAACGATGGTCCTGTTGGGCGCCCACCACCGTGTGCAACAAACACTTTAAGGCTCGGAGTAAATTTCTTTGCCTCAGACTCCCAGTTATGAACCACTGAGAGCGGACATATCACCAATGTCGGACGTGTAGATCTTCGATTTAGAATGTGGGCCAGAGCTGTCGGTGTCTTTCCCAGTCCCATATCATCAGCAAGGCAACCTCCTAATCCTAGTTTGCCGAGAAACTGAAGCCACGCCAGCCCTCGTCGCTGATATGGACGAAGATCTCCTGAGAAGAGCGCAGGTTCGGTAGCTTCTTCAAGAGATTCATCAGGTAATCCTTCTAAGAGTTGAACAATCCATGTTTCTGCAGCTGTGGTTTCTGTAATGAATGATTCAGCTTGCATCTCATCTGGATGCTCCGCCGTGGTTTCTTCTGAACTAAAGCGCAACAACTCGGCTGGGGATAATAAATTAGCTTGTTTTTTTCTTTGCGTTAGGACCTCCAACGCTGTTTGAGCCTGATGAGCATCAATATTCACCCATTGCCCTTTCAGTTGAATCAAACCGGTTTTCGCTTCAGCAAGAATCTTAAGATCATCTTCGTCGAGGGGATCATCACCAAGAACGATGTTCCAGTCAACATCTATCATCGTTACGCCGAGGTTTGAGGACACTCCTCCTTGTTCGCTCTGAGTTGCTTCTCCTACGAGTTTGAACTGTTTCCGTAACAGGCCCTTTGGGACAAGAATAGGAACCCCTACGGTTTCGCATAAATCTAAACCATCAAGCAATAAGATTGATGCTTCAGAAAAACTTAACTCCAATTGACCTACATGGGCTTCCGTTTCAAGTCTGTCTAAGCCAGGTACAGAGTTCGATAATCTTCGAGAAATTTGAAGAATATGATTTCTTAAAGAATCTATAGATTTTCCATTCGCTATTTGTTTAGCTGAGGATGTTTCCTCCCAACACTCATTCCACGAAATAACTAATGAAGGGTCCTCTGCAGAGTAGGCCTCGAACTCTAAGTTCCAAAGATCTTCATCGTTTCCCGGAATAAGTCGTCCTCTACATTTGATTGACGGCGATCCTTCCAGATGGGCTTTGACATGTCCTAAATCTGAGCTGACTTTTAAAAATGTGATCTCATGCTGTTCAGTATCTGCTTCTATATGGCCGATGGGATCATAGAGGCCGGCCATGATTCGTCGTAAAGCGGTTACAGATGAATTTCGTGTTCGTGGAAATGAAGGTTTCCAGCCTGAATATTTAAGGCCAATCCGACATGATGCGTCTATGAAGGTTTGGACAGCGAAATAAGCTGATACTTTATCTGAGGATCCAACCACTGGGGGCTTGGATTGTTCCAATTTTTCAATGTGTGCTGAAACAACTGAATCGGTGATACAACCCCATGAGGCTTTCCAGTGGAGGCCGTCGTTTTCAAGTTCGGGAATAACATATCCACTAACAACAAGGTCAATAGAAAGCTCTACGGATGCATGTAACCACCGTAAGGATGGAGACCAGCGACTTGTCGGATGCTTCGAGGCAAGAAGTTGAACAACTTCAGATGGTTCTGCGATGAGGCCCCCCACTGAAGTTTTCCCGTATCCAGGTATCTCTAAATCGAAGGTGTCAACTCTTGCATCGCGAGTGGACCATTGATTTCCTAGGAACGCCGCTGCTAGGCGGCGCAGGCTTCTGCTGGGCATAGGCTGATTTTTCTCCCAGCCCCAAAAAACTACATTATTTTCTACCCAAGTTACATGCAGGGAAGCTTGTGAAGTTTGGTCAACGATTGGCCTTCAGCCTTTATCTAATTCGAACGCCTGATGAAGCGCTACTGTAGCCCGTTCAACGTCCTCTCTTGCGACTACGCATGAAACGCGGATAGCTGAAGTAGAGATCATTCCTATATTTATGCTTTCGTTGGAAAGAGTTTCAAAGATTGTTGCTGCAACGCCAGGGTTGCTGGCCATTCCTGCTCCAACGACGGAAACCCTACCGACGGTACTGTCTGTATCAACACCTTGTGCACCAATCGCATTTGCTAGTTCAGAGGTGATTTCTTTCCCGATTTCAAGTTGTTCAGAAGGTACTGTAAACGAGATATCAGTGACTCCCTGTTCTGAAGTATTTTGAACAATCATGTCAACATTTACATCTTGATCCGCTAATGGGCGAAAGAGAGATGCTGCGATACCTGGTTTATCTGGTACTCCATATACAGTGACTTTTGATTGTGAGGTGTCAGGCACAACTGCTGAGATAATTGGTTTTTCCATGTTTGGTTCCTCCTTTGAAACCCATGTTCCTGATTCCCAGGTAAAGGCAGACCGTACATGTAAAGGAACATCGTATGATCTTGCTACCTCGACCGACCGCATTGCTGGCTTCGGGCATCCTACTGCTGTCATTTCTAGTAATTCATCAAAACTTATATTGGGGATTTTTCTTGCTGCTCCGCAGACACGGGGGTCTGTAGTGAAAACGCCGGAGACATCTGTGTAGAGCTCGCAAGCATCGGCGCCAAGTCCATGAGCGAGCGCAACTGCAGTGGTGTCTGAACCGCCACGACCAAGAAAGGTAACATTATGGTCGGTAGAAACTCCTTGAGATCCTGCTACGACTGCGACTCTTCCAGCAGAGAGAGTTTCATGTATTCGTTGTGGGTTTATAGTAAGAATTTTTGCATTCTGGTGATTGGTATCTGTTAAGAACCCTGCTTGACTTCCGGTAAAAGAATCAGCAGGAACTCCCATATCATGGAGGGCCATACACATAAGGGCGATGCTTTTTCTTTCTCCTCCGGTTATAAGCATGTCCATTTCGCGAGCTGGACGAGTATTTGAGACCTCCCTTGCTAGACGAAGTAATTCATCTGTCTCTTTACCCATTGCGCTCACAACAAGAACGACGTCGTCGCCGTGATCACGGGTTCGTTTTACATGATCCGCGACTTCACGCATTCTGTCGGCATTTGCGACGGAAGTTCCACCAAATTTTTGAACTATTAAACTCACAAGTTTTTACGGTAGTCGCACCTTGTGCCATTGGTGTGATATTTATGTAGGGAATCTGTCACAGATGGTAATTTTAGTGGTTTGAAAGACGCTTGGGGCGAGCTCTTCCAGATACATATGCGCTTGGACGTCTTCCTTTTCCAATGGTGTTTCTACTGCATTCGATCACTGTCCAGCCATTACTCCACATTAGGCCTGTGATATCTTGACGGCTCGTATGCGCATTACGGAAAGGTGTTGCTGTTTGATCGCAAAACAGCAAAAGTGAATCAGGGTGAGTAAACATGAGAAGAGTTTGCAGCGTGCTGCTTAGATTTTTCGAACTCGCAAGGTTCTCAATGGATACAAGTGTGTCAAATACTCCATCGATTTCGGGATATTCGTGCCATTCGGTGATACTTGTCACTGAGGAGGGAAAGGTTCCATCAATGTTTTCTCTGGGCCCCAGCAAAAGGCAGCGGCCACTAGCACCAGCGATTGTTTGCTCTACATGTGACAGATAATCTCTCATCATTGCCAGCGCTTCGAGTCGATCTCCCAATCTGTTTGTTTTGACCACCAGCGTCCACTGAATCGCCATCTTGTTGACAACTTCTGAATAGGTTCACTAGGCCATAGCTGTTCCATGGCTTTGATGATCGCCTGTCTTTCCAATTCTGTTGGTTCTGGACGAATAAGAATTCGTATTTGTGATTCCTCAGACATGACTTTCCTATAGGGGAATAACTCCGTGCTTTCGTTGGGGAAGTTCCTCACGTTTTTTCTGGAGAGCTGCGAAACCTGCTATTACTTTCCTTCGAGTGTCTGCAGGGTTAATTACATCATCGATGTACCCTCGTTCCGCCGCTATATACGGGTTAGCAAAGCGCTCGGTGTAGTCATCTACCAGTTCGTTCTTCCGTTGCTCTGGGTCAGCGGCGGACTGAATTTCTCTTCGGTGAATAATTTCTACTGCTCCCTGAGGTCCCATCACAGCTAGTTCGGCTGTTGGCCACGCAAAGGAAATGTCTGAGCCTACGGATTTAGAGTCCATGACAACGTACGCCCCTCCATATGCTTTGCGGGTAATAACTTGAATTCTTGGAACGGTTGCTTCGCAATACGCATAAAGAAGTTTTGCACCGTGCCGGATTATCCCTCCGTATTCTTGGTCGACGCCTGGTAAAAACCCTGGGACGTCTACAAGCGTGAGGAGGGGGATATTAAAGGCATCGCAGGTTCTAACAAATCTGGCTGCTTTAGATGAGGATTCGATATCGAGCACACCAGCGAGAACTAATGGTTGGTTTCCGACAACTCCTACTACTTTCCCGTCAAGATGGCCGAACCCGCATACGATACTTTGAGCCCAAGAAGGGAAGTACTCCATGAAGTTTCCATCATCGAGAATGGACTCGATGATTTGGCGCATGTCGTAAGGCTGATTTGGGCTCTGAGGCATAATCTCTGAGAGTTCCGGGCATAACCTTTCAGGGTCATCTGTTGGTTCGAAGTTTGGAGGATTTTCCATATTGTTTGAAGGGAGGAAAGAAAGAAGTGTCTTAACTGCGTCAAGAATCTCTTCTTCGCTTTCGCTCACAAATGTAGCGACGCCGGATTTGCTCGCATGACTAGCGGCGCCTCCGAGTTCTTCAAGAGTTACTTCTTCTCCTGTAACTGTTTTCACCACATCTGGTCCCGTAATGAACATGTGTGATTTCTCTCGCACCATGAAAATGAAATCAGTCATTGCTGGGCTGTAAACGGCTCCTCCGGCACATGGGCCTAAAATAACGCTTATCTGAGGGATGACTCCTGAAGATTGCACATTTCTGTGAAAGATGCCTCCGTAGCTATCCAAACTGACTACACCTTCTTGTATGCGTGCCCCTGCTCCGTCATTGAGTCCAATCATTGGAGCTCCGGTTGACAAAGCGAGATCCATTACTTTATGAATTTTTTCGGCGAAGACTTCTCCTAGCGCGCCGCCCATAACTGTAAAGTCTTGACTGAAGACAAATACTTGACGGCCATCTATAGTGCCCCATCCGGTTATTACACCATCTGTGTACGGTCTTGTATCCAGTCCGGCTTCATGGGCACGGTGTCGTGCGAGCATGTCGAGTTCGTGGAATGAACCGGGGTCGAGAAGGTAATCTATGCGTTCTCGGGCAAGAAGTTTACCTTTTTCGTGCTGTCGCTCTATCGAGCGTTCTGTTCCAGCGTGCAAAGCTTCTTGTTTCCGACGCTCGAGTTCTTCGATTCGTTGTTCCATTGTGTAATCAGCCATCGTGGTGGTAAGGGTACTGTGTTTCGGGTATAGATCGATAACTATTCGGCCTGAACGTAAAAAAAGTTGACCATAACTCTTCTGACCTGCGGAAATAGTAGTTTCGTTCTTGATAAATTCGTGAAAATTCTTGTGTAATGTATGTTTTTGTTATGGAGAGACAGCGAAGTATCGATGAGCTTCTTTATAGCGAAGAGCATTATGCCGATCCGTATCCACTATGGAAACGTATGCGTCATGAAGCCCCAGTGTTCTACGACGAAAGATTAAACGCCTGGTTACTTACTCGATACGGGGATTGTGTAGAAGCTTTCTCTAACCATACGGATTTTTCTAATCAGCTTTACTCGAAAACTCTGGGTGTAGTGTTTGGCCCCACGATGCTTGATAAGGACGGTCATGAACATGTCGTTCAAAGAAGAATTGTTGCTCCAGAATTTGTGGGTAAGCGCTTCGAACCGTATTACGAAGCTATAGAACGAAATGCTCGTAATTTAATCGATCAATTTCCGGACTATGGAATAGTTGATCTGGTGCATGCATTTACTACTCGTCTTCCTGTAAATGTAATTGTCGATATGTTAGGGATGGATCAAAGTGACCATGACCGATTCCATGACTGGTATACCACCATGATGGCTGGCTTATCTGTGAAAGATCTTCTTGAAAGCCAATTCAGTTCAGAAAAGCAAAATCTTGGAGTGTTAGCTCATCAGCAACTAGCTGAATATGTGGAACCTATTATTGAAGATAGAAAGTCATGTCCTGTTAATGATTTAATTTCTAAAATTGTCCATGCCGAAGCTGAAGGCCAGAAATTAACTATGACTGAAATCCAAGCATTCATTTCTCTTCTTCTCGTTGCCGGAGGTGAAACCACGGATAAAGGTATTGCTAACATGTGGACTCAGCTTCTATTAAACCCTGATCAACTTGAAGCGGTTTTGGACGACAATAACCTTTTTGACGCAGCATTTTCTGAGATGATGCGCCACTCGCCGCCCGTTCCTGGTCAATTAAGATACTCGGTAAACGAAGTTACGTTTAGTGGTGTCACCATCCCCGCTAATCAAGCCGTCTATATCCAATTGGCATCAGCAAATAATGACGAAACGGTCTTTTCAGATCCAAGATCATTCAAGATAGATCGGGATGATCTGCATTTAAGCAAGGAACGTAAAATGGGGCACCATGGAGAAGAAGGCCGATATGGTCATCTTGGATTTGGGTTAGGGAAGCATTTCTGTTTGGGATATGAAATGGCGAGGGTTGAAGCTGTTATGGGTTCAACGTTGCTGTGTGAAAAGATGAAAAATCCTCGTCTAGCTCCTGGAGCTGATACTGCTTTTATCATGAAGAGTGGTACTCGCTCTCCTCTAGAAGTCCTTATTGAATACGATCAGGCATAAGATGATTGATGAATTATCGAAGGTTGATGTAAGAAAGTAACGCAATATGGCTCATGTTGGAATCGTCGGTGGAGGAGTAACTGGGCTTGCTGCTGCTCTTTCTTTATCAAAGATCGGTTTTCAGGTAACGGTTTTTGAAAGTGACGCAACCCCTATGCCGGTCTCCCCTGAGGAAGCTTTCAGTTGGAACCGACGTGGCGCCCCTCAGGTTCGGCATTCGCATGCTCTTCTGGGAAGGCTTCATAATTTACTTAGAGATTTTCATCCTGAAGTTCTTAAGATGCTCCTTGATGTCGGAGCTACAGAAATAGATTTAGCGCAACATATGCCAGACACCCTTGATGATTTAAATCCGCATCCTGATGATAAGGATCTCTTTATGATCGCAGCTCGTCGGACAACTTTTGAATGGGTTCTTCGGCAGGTTGTGATGGAGAACCCGGATGTTGTAATTAGGACAGGTGAGCGGGTCACTGGACTTATAACAAGCGATGATGATATTCCAGAGGTCCAAGGTTTGGTTTTTGACCATGGTGGATCAGAATTTTTTGATCTTGTTATTGCTGCAAATGGACGGCGATCCCAAGCGCCTGAGTGGTGTAAGGCTATTGGCATTGATATAGCTGAAGAAGTGGAAGATACCGGAATTGTTTACTATTCACGTTTTTTCCGAGTCAACGAAGACCAAGAATTACCCTTTAGCGATCGTCTCATCGCTGGAGATCTCGGATATTTAAAGTATGGGGTTTTTTGGGGTGATAATCGAACGTTTTCGATTACCTTAGCTACTTCCGACAAAGACAAAACATTTTGGGGAGTTCGTGATCCGGAAATATTTGATCAGGTAGTTAGAGAGATTCCAGCTGCTGCTGAATGGGTCACTTTAGGCGCTGATCCAATTACTCAAGTTCATTCGATGGCTGGTCTACTAAACCGGCGAAGATTCCTAAGTGACGAGAATGGTCTGAAGATAAAGAGATTTCACATGATTGGGGATGCGCTTATTTGTACTAATCCCTTATATGGAAGAGGATGCTCTACAGGATTTTGGCAAGCTCATCTGCTCACGAAAGCGATTGAACAAAGTCCTGATGACTTTGTTGTTCAAGCGGAGATCTTTGCACAGGATATTGACGAGCATATTATTCCTTGGTATCAGGCGTCGGTGGAGTCAGATAGGAATAATCGAGAGTTTGAAAGCGGAGTTACTGGAGAAGGGTCAACGCGGAAGTCGATTCTTCAGAATGGTTTGCTGCCAGCTACGCAAACCTCTGCAAAGGTTTGGCGTGCTTTCATGCGGATGATGAATCTTCTTGCTCCGCCGAAAAGCCTCAATGAGCCAGAAATAATGGCCGATGTTCTAGAGATGTGGGAAAAGCGGCATGAACGACCTATCCCTCCTCCTTTAGGTCCCGGAAGAGATGAAATGATAGATCTCCTTGGGCTGAAGGAAACAGCTTAAGCTGTTTCCTTACCTCTGACTTATCGAATTGATGCGAAGAATTTTCGAACGTCTTCGACATACAGGTCAGGTTGTTCAAAAGCGCCAAAATGTCCACCCCTAGGCATTGACGTCCAGTGGGTGATATTGAAATGATCTTCACACCATCGGCGAGGAGAACGAATTATTTCCTTTGGGAAAGATGCCACGCCGGTGGGAAGTTCAACTTTGTCTCCACCCCGAAAGCTGCCAAAGCTTTCCCAATAAAGGCGAGCTGATGAAGCTCCCGAAGCTGTAAGCCAATACAGCATTACATTGTCAAGTAGTTCATCGCGAGTAAGCGTATTCTCTGGATGCCCATCGCAATCCATCCAGCTCCAGAATTTCTCAATTATCCAAGCCATCTGCCCAACTGGAGAGTCAACAAGACCATATCCGAGTGTTTGTGGTCTTGTGCTTTGTTGCTTTGAATATCCGGAGTCCCATTCTTGATAATACGTCAGGCCTTCAAGTGCTGATTTTTCTTCATCAGTTGGATTTTCTAATGACTCTTGGGTCGGCTGACCAATCGGCATATTTGTATGGATAGCTACGCAATGTCCTATATTTTGTCCAATTCGTTGTGTAACTGCGGCGCCCCAATCTCCTCCTTGCGCACCGAATCTTTCGTACCCCAGACAAACCATAAGTTCATCCCATGCAGTAGCAATCTTTTCAACGCCCCAGCCACTTTCAGCTGGCTTGCCGGAAAATCCATAGCCAGGAAGAGAAGGGCAGACGACGTGGAAGGCATCTTTTTCTTCTCCTCCAAAAGCTGTGGGGTTTGTGAGGGGTTCGATCACTTTGTGAAATTCAACAATAGAACCTGGCCAGCCATGGGTGATAATTAACGGGAACGCCTCAGGGTGGGGAGAACGCTGATGAATGAAATGAATGTCAACTCCGCTGAGATTTGTTATGTAATGGTCGAACCTATTTAGCAATTTTTCCCGCTGCCGCCAGTCATACTCAGTCACCCAATAATCAGCTAGTTCTTTCGTGTATGAGAGTGGGATCCCTTGAGTCCAGTCATCAACGCACTCTTCTTCCGGCCATCTGGTGAGTTCAATTCTCTTCTGAAGATCTTCGAGTTGTTGGTCGGAGATATCTATTGTGAATGGGGTAATTGTTGTCATAATTTTCCTGACCTTTCATTAGTCGTGCTCTATCGGGTCGTAATCCCAAAGTTGAGTTTCTTCTTGGTCACCATAGAGCAGGTGCGCTGGGCTGTGTTTTTCGATATTTCCGGTGAGACCTCTATACATTCCGAATCCGCATAATTGGCGGAGTTGAGGTGAGAATGTCGAAACTATTTCTGGAGGTATCCCGAGATGCTGATTTTCCTGTTGACGGATAAAGCCAGCGCAGTAATTCATTGCTATGCCAATACGAATGTCGTCTTCGGTAGTATTCGCGCCTCCTCCATGCCAGGTGCTTCCATGCCACACAAGAACAGACCCTTTTGGCATTTCAGCCGGAATGCTTTCAATATCACTCTGGTCTCCGAAATAGTCCGGATTCTGCCAACGGTGGCTCCCAGGGACAACACGAGTAGCCCCGTTCTCTTCTGTGAAATCTGTTAGTGCCCACATCGAATTACAAACCGTGGCTACGTGTGGTTTTTCTATTGGCTGAATTTGATCATCAGCGTGGATGACTTGAGCGGTTTCTCCAGGTGCAAGGGAGATCGAGGCGAGTGACGAAACCAAACACTGCTCTCCTAGTACACCTTCAATAAGTTCGAGGACTTGAGGTTGGACGGGTATCTTTTGCCAAATTTCACCGTGGGCGAGAAGGTTATATGTGCGAGTGGTCTTGTTCCCTTCGAATCTGTTGTTGTCCGGAGTGCGGTTTAATTTCTTTTCCAGTCGGGCGACGTCAGCTGTCAATTCATCGATGAAGTCTAGATCAATAAGATTCTCTACGATCGTGAAACCTACGTCATTAAGCTCTTGATGATGTTTGGTCAGATCCATACTCAATTCACCATCCCCACTGCACTCTGTGGGACAAACCGGAGGACCAATCGCCCATCGTTGATCATCGCCTGCTGAAATTCTTCCCAGTTCGGATGTTCTTCCCCAAGAATCCGTTGATATATTTCTGCTAGTTCCTGATTGACTTCATCGTTCTTACTCTGAGCTGGTGAGGTAACTTCAACCGTTCCATCGAAAGAAATATATGACCAGGTTTTTGGAGATGTGACGTGGAGAACAGCTCGGTCATCTCTCAAAAGGTTCCGGGTCTTTGCTCTTGACGCAGTCGCTGAAATACAGAATTTTCCATCCTTCAATGTGAAGGAAATATCGGAGGATTGCGCTCTTCCGTCACGACGGATGGTGATTAATATTCCATGAGTTTTTTCTGCTACCCATGTAAGTGCTTCATCTAGTTCCATTTCATTATTCTTCCAGCGAGTTACGGAAACTTCAAGGTAGCAGAAACGATGTCAAGTAACATCAACGGTTAAGGAACCCGATAGATCTCTGTAGCTAGATCTTTCCTGCTAATAGTTCAGCGCGTTCGATCAGTCGTGTAGCGTCTAGCTTTTCAGCAATTTGAACAAAATCGCTTCCAGGGCCTTCCCAATGGAGCTCATCAATGGATCCAAAAGTGGGTGCGTCGTATCTGAGTGTTGCTATTTCACGAAAAAGAAGAGCGAGAGATCGATTCTCTTTAAGTGTTTCAGCTAATTTTTGTGCCCCTCGAACAGATACTTCCCATTTTTCGGAGTCGTCGGGTATCTGTTCAATGTGGTTGTAAAAAGCTAAAACATTTGCAGATGATTTGGCTCCCCATCCCGATAAACCTGGAAAGCCATCAGCTGTATCACCCATCAGACCTAAATAGTCAGGGATTGATTCAGGAGGAATACCATATTGTTTTAGCATTGTTTTTTCAAATAATTTCCCTATCTCTTCTGTTTCACTCTTAAGCATTGTTGTTTGATTAGCAACTCCAATTCTTTTCAAGTCCTTATCTGGATCAAATCCCGCTGAAGAAGCTTTAGCAAATCGCTTCAAAAATTCCTCTCTGTTTCCTTTGCCATAAAAAAAAGGTACTTCCTCATTAGAACCATTCTTTTCAAGTATGGCTCTTCCCAT
>PVBE012224637.1_pt1 | contig 20439 bp, 10 predicted proteins | sample 1631181 | NCBI WGS metagenome assembly PVBE01 (sample SAMN08397723, study PRJNA350692) | Marine metagenome, whole genome shotgun sequencing project. | isolation source: water | place: Pacific Ocean | collected 2012-04 | reverse complement strand
CTGGTCTGAGAGCAGATAATAATGAAATAATTTCAACGCAGATGTATCTTCCCATGCCCACTCATGGCTCATCGACTGCTGACTTTTTCCATCCACTTTGCCGACACATTGAAACTACTGTAATTACAGGGAGGATTCCATATCCAGTAGAAAGGACATTACTTACTTCGGGAATGACTCTGGCGGGGGTTGAATCACTACACATGGGGCAGATTCCTGTAGCTACTCCACATATGAATGTGAGTTACAAGGTCGGAAAAGAATCAACGTATTGGAAAGGTTAATAAATAACTGCTAATGGATAAACGTTATTATGCACTCCTACCTGCACTAATTTTAATAGGTCTAGTGAGCTTATTCGCAGATAAGAATAAAGCCTCTAAGCAGGGAATCGCCAAAGGCTTAATTGTTCCTCCCGCCTTAAAGGACCTTGGGAAAGGTTATAAGGTCAGGATAATTTACTTTGTTCCTTCGGATCGAAAAGTGAAGCCCAATTATCAGGAAAAAACTGAAGTTTTAATGAGAGTCGTGTCTGACGTTTACGAGAGGGAAATGAAAGCTCATGGAATTAAAACTAGGGGCCTTGATTTTGAGTTTGGTGAGGATGAAAAGCTCAAAGTTCATCTAGTGAAAGCAAAGAAAGCTGCATCTTTTTATACGGGTGAGCCATTTGATGTTGATCGACTTTTAAATACTCAGCAGCAGGAAATATGGGAGACTGTAGGGTTTTCAAGGAATCGGCCTATGTTGGTTTTTTCAGAGGCCGGGGCAGTAGCAGAGGCTCGCCCGATTCCTCAGGTCTATTCTGGTCTCGCTTGTGTTTCCGGAGATATTTTTTCTGATGAAGTCACGGCTTCGAATATTGAAGAACAGATTCAGAAATTGGTTAATCGCAATGAAGAAAAGAAACAAGAAGGTAAAGATGAACGTTCCAGCTCTCAGGTCTCTCAAACTAGCAATGGCGTTTTGATTCATGAGCTGGGTCATATTTTTGGAATGCTTCATGATACTCGTGATCAGCGTAATATTATGATGAGGGGCTATGATAAGCTTGGGCAAATGTATGCCTTTCCAGAGGCCAGGGACAGGCCCGTTCGCTTCTCTCTGGCTCATGCCAGGATGGCTGCCGCTTCTCGTTTTTTTAATGAATCTTTTGAAAATAGTGACACTAAACCTCCGAAGATTCAGGACTTTAAGTTGTCAGGTCCTGCTAAGGCCGGGGAACGAAAGATCAAATTTAGTATTAATATGAGTGATAATAAAGTTTTGGGGCCTTTTGTTATCATGCAAAGGGGAGGTGGTCAGATTGATGCGATGGTAGCTGATAAAGATCTTGATGGAGTTGAGAATTACTCGGAGGAAATTTCACTCGAATGTCCTAGGCCCTTAGTTGGGGGTCAACCCCTTGTCTATATTATAAATCTTATGGATGTGAATGGCAATCTCAGTCAATCAGTTGCCAATTCAGTTGTGGTTTCTGATTGATCAGAAACATCATAAATTAAATCAGGTTGAATCTTTTAGGCTAATCTGATTAGAGGATACTATTTCTTTTTATTTAGTATCAAGCTAATGACTTCTTTTACTTTTTCTTTCCCGTAATTGTGTCCTTCGACGGTGGTCAATATTTTCCCTTTGTTATTTTTTGCTATGATTCCGTGTGACGCGATCTTGGCTTTTTTAAGTTCATCAGAACTATTGCCTTCGCCAACTTTGATGGTGTTGATTTTTATCTTTGATCCGTGCTTCTTTTTTTCGTCATTCACGATGACTGTTATCTTCGAGCAAAGTACTCATCCATCGAAGTAGTAATAAGTCAGAGATGGCTGTTGATTTTTGGACTCACTTTGCTTCTTGTCTTCAGCTAATGCGGGTGCGAGCATAAAGAAAGAGGCAATTATCAAAGTTATGGTCTCTTTTATTTTCATGTCTTATTTTTAGTGGATTCTCAGCATAAATGCAATGCGAACAAGTCATTTTTATCTTCGTTCGAGCGGTGATAAATTAGAGATATTCTTCGGTTTCATTTCAGTTTTAATTGATAAGATTCGGCCGCATTCTTCCAAAAATATAATTCACTGGCCTCTTGTCCTTTAGCAGAAAAATATTCATTAACGAGCTTCACGAAGCTCTCATAGTCGCCACTATTTTTTGTGCAGGGCCAGTTGCTGCCAAAGATTAATCTGTCCTTTCCAAGGTTCTTCCATAGTACATCAAGGACGTCACGGTAATGATCGATTTCATGAGGGGCGGGTTGTGCGATGCTGCGCTGATAGAGGCCTGATATTTTGCACCATACGTTCTTATTATTACTAAGCTTTTCTACAGCTTTGACCCATTCTGAATTTACCGATTTTCCATCAAAATCATATCCGAGGACATGATCTACGATGATTCTTAATTTAGGAACGGTCTGAGCCAACTTGTCAATTTTCTTTACGACTTCGACTCCGCCGCCATTTGCAAGTATATCAAGGCTCAAGTTATGTTTTGCGAGTACTTGAAAACTTTTAATCACTTTTCTGTCGGTGTAATTTATTTGTTTTTGATAGCCTCCATTCCTCGCGCGAACACCAACTAATCTCGGATCTTTTTTTAATTTCTTTAACTGTTTAGTAAAATCTTTTCTATATGGATCAATGTTTCCCACTAGGGCGACGAAGTATTTATCGTCTTTTACGAGATCCAGAACCCATTGGTTATCCTCTAGTCTGTGACTCGCTTCCACAACCACGACGCCAGTGAGCCCCGTGGGTTCAGACACTTTTTTAAATTCGGCAGGCAAGTGTGGCTTATAGAGTACCTTGTCTTCTTTGGGCGGCCAGGGCACTCCCTTTTCTCTCCCAGTATCGTAAAGATGAATGTGGGTATCAATCATGTGCTTTACTTTAGGCAAGGGTCTTTTGTCATCAGCGAATGCAGAGGAGAAAGCAAAGCAGAAGACGAGAATAGCGGTTAGTAAGTTTTTCATTGATTAATATTATAGTGAAATGAGACGGCTCGTGCTTGCAAGAGTATTGTTACTAATTGATTGGGGCTGTCAGTAGGGAAAAATAGTATTCAATGAAGAATACTTTGGAGCCTTTATCTTCGTTCGATTGCCTTGGCCTGGAGATTTGATTTGGTTTCTTTAGTCCTAAGTAATTTTAGGACCTGAGGCCGCAGTGCTTTGATCTGTTCGATAGTAATGTCAACTTCTGAACTATTGATGAGTGATCTATAGAATGTTTCTAGGCCTTCGTTCCAAGGCGATGAAACGACGTCAATTGCAGATTCCCCACGATTATTTTTTCTCCTTACCGGAGCTCCTTTTTCTAGGAACAATTTAGTTATTTCTGTTTGGCACATGAATGCCGCAACATGAAGTGGAGTATTTCCGTCCCTGTTAGTTTGTGTGATGCGGGCACCTTTCTGAATTAAGTATTTAGCAATCTCCAATCTTCCATTAAAACTGGCAGTGCTGAGCGGGGTGCTACCATCATTTCTTCTTGCGTTAAGGGCGACCCCATCTGCAATGAGCTTCTTTGTTTGTTTAAGGTCTCCTCTTTTGATTGCATCTGCAAGCGCTGAGCCTAAGCGATTCGGATTAATGGAGTTTTGCAATTCATTCGCCTTGTTTTGGTCCCCAGCGACATGGAAAATGAAATCGTTACTGAACAATCCGCCCGGGTTTTGTATTTGTAAGAAGTGAATGCCGGGATCTGGCAAATTAACTAGATCAATGATGAGGGTTTCGTTTTCTTCGGTCCTAATGGATCCATGCACTTTCTTACCGTCTACAATTAAGCTTGCTCCTTTCCTAATGTGTCGACCGCTCACGGTCATGCTTTTCTTTTCATTATAAAGAATAGGAAAATTCTGCCGGCCCCTTTGCGAATGGATTGGCCCAAGGGTCCAGATCGCAGGTTGAGGGTGGTCATAATCGGCGTTTTCACCGTGTCTGCCCGTAAAGGTTCCGATGAATTGACCGTTGGATGCGAGTGAAATTAATTTTTCACGAGTAATAGACCTTCGTTCGCCTTGGATTTCTACATAAGTGCCGCCACCAAATGTTCCATCGTATTGTAATTCTGTGGTAATTGGCTGTTTTCCATTAAGGAATACTGCATCTACTTGAAGAACAATTCCTCCATCATTTGAAGAATGTTCTAACGCGTTAAGTAAATTTGAAGTTAATTGGTTGTTTGCTGTGTCTTTATTGAGTGTGACTTGGCGTGCAAAAGAACCAGAAAACCCAGTGCTTCCTTCGAGGACCATGTTCCAGACAGGATCAAATGCGCGACGTCCGCCCCATGAAAATTGCCAAACGTTTCGTTCTGGGATTCCTCTTTCTGCAACGCGTCGATAGAAATCAAAGTCGATGATGTTAAGGCGGCCTTGAGGTAAGATCAAAAAACGGTCATAAGCACCACGCCAAGTAGGAGCGTCCATCCCTGTTCCAGGAGTATTTGTACTTACCCAGAAAGGCATTCGGTGACAATTGCCGCAAAGATTTCCGCCTGGAGTTCCTCCGACATCGCCTTTGATGTGGAAAAGCTCAAAGCCTTCTTCTGCTTGTTCGGAAAGCACATTAGTGTAGGCCCTTCTCTGGGCTGGGGGATATGTGATATTAAGGAGGAACTTTGCCATGTCGTCCCTTTCTGTCTTGCTCAATAGTCCATCCTTGCCTTCATCGTTCTTTTTGTTGTTCCCTACCATTTTCATGGTCGAAGCGAGGCTGCCATCTACTACGTGCCGAGTCGTGCTTTCCGGTTCGTTAATTTTACTGTTGGGTTTTACGCGGCTACGAATATGAGCGCTATTATTTCCGCCATAAGGATCTCCTGGGATTCCATCCCAGTGGAAAGGGGCCGTGTCTCTTAGTCCGCGAAGAGGCATCGTCGAGCGTGGCATTATCTGATTCCCTCCAGTAACGATTGGAGTTTTTAAAACCCATAGGAGTTGATCGGTATGACCATCCGGGTGACAGCTCGCACAAGAAAAAGTTTCTGTTGTTGAGGCAGAGGCTTTGTTGAAAGCAATTCGACCTCTTTTGAATGCTGGATGAGTCGGATCCTCTAGAGTGATTTTTGCTTTGACTAAAAGATTGTGAGGGTCAGACACGTCAACAAGTGAGACTGAGTTGGCTACGGCATTGAGGACCCATGCCTGAGAGAGATTGCCTGTTGAAGATGATTCAAGAGCAATTCCTCTTGGGGCTGACCCAACTTTGACTCGGCCCATTACGTTTCCACTCTTTGTATCGACGGTAAAGACCTTGTCAGATCCCGCGGCAGTTACGACCAGAGTTGAATCGTCGTCACTGATTTGTATTGCGAATGGAGTTGCTAGAGCTTGGCCTGGATCAGGGTGCTTTGGAGGCAATGGTTCGAGGTTGATGAATCTTGGTTTTTCTGATTCATCTCCACTGAGGCGTACTTTTGTAATTTGATTGAGAAAGGCGCGATTTTCTAATTCTTTTAGGCCGTGCTTCTTTGTCCCTGATCGACCATTGATTTCATTGCGAGCGTCGGTTTGAGCTATGAACACACTGCCTTTCGAATCTACTGCGAGTCCATAAAGTAATGTGCCGAGGGTGTCGACAGTTCTGATTAGTTTGTCAGTTTTAGTGTCAAAAACGTAGAGATCTCTGTCAGGAACTCTAGGGTGTTTAACGATGTCAGTTACGTGTCCCAGTGACAAAACGTTATTATTGGCTATGGAATGTTCATGGGCATTGAAGGTCACTAATTCACCATCAATTTTGTATCCTCCAGAGAGTTGAGTTTTGTTATTTGATTCGAATGGAATTACGTAAAGTCGACCATCGCGGACTGTGATTGCGCGTGGGTCTTGAGCTGTAATATCAAGACGCTTTTTAATCTGACGAGTCGCGACATCAATGATTGCGATTCTATTTTCAGAGGAAAGGGCAATGTAAGCTTTTGTATTGTTTGCAAATGCGATCCCTACAGGTTCATCAAATCGAGTGGATGTATTTGGGCCAAAGTCTTGAACTGTAGCAATGACTCTTAAGAATGTGGGGCTTGTACGATCATTATCAATAATGCTAACAGAATCGGAAATGTGATTTGCTACCCAAACTTCTTTTCCATCTGGTCTTACCGATATGCTTACCGGATCTACGCCAACGCTTATCCTTCTAACTACTTTGCGGGTCTTGGTATTTATTACGTCAACGGTGTCTGATGGGGTATTTGCGACGAATAAACGGTTCTGATGCAATGCAATCGGAGATGAGTGTGGGCTCATTAATGAAGGGTATCCAATTTTGGCCGGAGGCTTAGGGCTGCTCGCTTTCAGATTCGATGCTTTGATTGGTTTTGCGCTACTTTGCATGAGCCATCCTAATAGGATAGATGCTCCTACCATTGAGATGAGTGACAGGGTTGCAAAATGAGATTTATTCATATGGCCTAAGAATCTTAACTTTTAAACTCTTCTTCAGTTAAGTATCCTCACTGATTAACGCTATTCAGAATAATAGCATTCATTATATACCATTGATAATCATATTAATGAGCAAAATATTAATTCTCTCCCATTAGTTTTGAAATTGTGGGTTCTAGGGCTTGAGCCCAAGCTGAATAACCTTTTTCGTTGGGGTGAGATCCATCAGGGATCAGATCATTTCGGAGACTTCGTTTATTAAGAAAAGTTTCATTTATATTCAGATAATGGATCATGTCGCCGTCTCCAACATCAGTGATGAGCTGATTGACTTTCATATTTTTTTGCCTAGCAGTGTCATCATCATTTCCTCCCCGAGGAAATATGGCTAGAACAAGGATCTTTGTCTTAGGGAGTTCTGAGCGAAGTTTTTTTACGATGAGTCGAATATCATTGGCGGTGAATTCGGGAGAACTGCTCATGTGGTTATTTGTGCCTATCATGAGCGTGGCAAGTTTCGGAGATATGCCTTTAATGTTTCCATTTTCGAGCCTCCATAAGATATGTTCTGTACGATCTCCGCTAATGGCCAGATTAACCGCGTTGCGTTTTTTGTAATACTTGTCCCATACCTCTTTTCCCGCAGTGTCCCACCAATGCGTAATCGAATCTCCAATCATAATGAGATCGACGTTCCCTTGCTTGACCCGTTCATTGAATTTTTGATGTCGTTCAATCCATGCTTTTTTATGCCATCGAGGCTCTGGTCTAGACATAATAATTTTCTCCTTATTTGGAGTTCTCCATGAAGGAATGCTGACACTGTCATAGGTCACAGTCGTGGTGACATTGTTTAGTTGAGAGCAGGCCGGTAGTCCCACATAGAATGTGCTGCCCATTGGTATTTCTATTGAGCTGATCTGTTTCCAATTATTTCCGTCACTCGACAAGTAACCTGTGAAGGTGTTTCTGAATCGAATGAGTCTTACCCAATAAGGTGTGCTTAGTCGGTTCTTTTTGATGATATGGTTCTCGCCGAGGTCAGTTATTCCAGACACTTGCGTTGGCTGTCCTTTGGATAGTCTACTAACGAGTGCGCCTTTCCAATGAGGTAATAGAAGTACGGAGGCGTGGGGAGAGTCAGCGTCAAGAGTCTTGCGCATCATTATGCCAGGCTTAGTCCATTGGGAGCTCATTGGTCGAACGATTCTGGCAGTGATGGTTCCTTCGCCAGACATTGGGGCATATGCGAAGTGAAATTCATCACTAGTTCCTCCAATGTCATTTCCTTCACCTTCTAGAGTGAATCGAGAGCCGTTAAATTTGCTGTGTCCTTTAATTTCAACGTTTCCAATGTCTTTACTTAGCCATGGCCCTGGCAGATTGCTGCAAGCTGCCAATTCTGCTGACCTATTGCTGGTACCTTGACCATTCGTTGCAGTCACAACATAATGATAAAGGGTTCCTTTTTTTGCGGATTTATCATGAAAATAAGGTTTGGTTATTTCCGAACCGATAATTTCGAATTCTTTTTCAGAACTATTTCTGCGGCTTAGTGTATACTTTTTTGCATTTGTGCAACTTATAGGTTCGACTGATCTGACCCAGCTGACTTTGATGCCGTCTTTTGTGCTCTGAGCGACTAGGCCCGCGGGCGTCCCTGGAGCATTGATTGGTTTTGAAGTCTTAGAAGGTGGCCTCCAATGAGTTAATGTGCCAAGACCTACGTAGTCACGACTAGGCCCCTCTGGTCTTTTTAATTCTACCACTTTAGCAGAGTACGGGACATCAATATTTCTTCTGTTAGCGTAATGATTAAATGTTTTTTCAAATATAGGATAGAAGTTGCCTCGACTGACGGTTGATATTTTTGTATAATTCTTGTGTTGTCCGCCCAATCCGTACTTTCCTGTGCGATCAAGATAATGTTGATAGGGCACATTCTCTCCGAGCCCATACTTTGCAGTGTATTCAAACCCTTTGAGGATTCTGTTGTCATTCCATCCATACAAGTCAACTCCTTGGTTCCATGCGATTTCTGCGGCGCCTCCTAGGAGTCCTAGGCCGAGTTGTGCATAGTGTTGTGCTCTTGTAGTTTCTTGGCATTGGCCCGTTGGATAAACGATAAGGTGATTAATGCTTCCGTTTCCTGCGCCATTGACAGCATATCTGACAGTGCTTTCGAATAAGTTTCTGTCGCTACAATATATTGCGATTGCCATGTTCGTTTGTAGTGCAGCAGTTTCCCAGTTTCCGTTAGCAAAGTAGGCATAATGTTCGATGGTGGGATACCAAGCACCCATGAACCATTTTTCACAGCGCTTGGCGTCTTCTTCTGACCATCCTGAATCTGTATAGCGGAGAATTTCCGCGGCGTTGACAAATTTGAATCCTTGTATTCCTGCGGCCAATACTCCATCAATTCCCGTGACTTTTTTGAGAGATCCAGCCCAAGCATTTATGATTTGAATCGATTTTTTTGCGTGATCTTTTTTTCCTGTCACGGCCCACATTAGTGCATTTTCGTAAGCTGCTCTCGCATCACTTTGTGCTTCTCCGGTACGGATGTTCGGTGCTCGCCCCCATTCAGGGAAGGGGCCTCTCATTTTGTAATCGCCTTTTGAGTAATCGCTTTCTAGTAATACTTTGAAACCTTCGTAGATTGTGCCCTTTTCATTGGTGACGGCTTCTTTCATTCGCTGGATATCGGTTTCATTATGAAGCAGGCCAGGGTGAATGAAGGAATTTCCTCCGCAGTAAGCTGATTTTCCCATTAAGCAAATACTGCAAATGGTTATAAAATTACGAATGAGAGTTCTGTTCATCTGAGTTGAAATTATTGTGCTCAAAATTATCACTTATTTGTAATAGGTAATTCACCCTTTTTGAGCAGAGGTAGGCCGTCCCAAATATTAAAAATATTATTTCCTTTCCGTAGATTTTGAAAAGGTCCGGGAATGGCACTTCCATCTTTCGGGATGAGATTGCCTTCGTAATCCATTTTTATTTTTTCATATTTTATTGAGCCTATGTCGCTCGGATCGAATGTGAGTCTAATTGTGAGTTTTAGTTTTGTTTGATCGTAAGAAACTACCATTCCTTTTTTAGTGACACTGTTTTGATCGTTCTTTAGACCATGATGAGCCCAAAAAGTTTGCCACTCATTTAAGGTCATTCCCACTTTCGAGCCTCCATGAAGTGGAGTAGGATTTCCTTTATCGACTTCTTTTCTAACCATCTCATAGAATTCTTTTGGTGACCATGGAGAGGGCTTGTCCGAAGCATTATTGATAATGAATGTTCGTTCTTCTGTGGATGCGTCATAGATGTTGTGATCTAAGCGCTGTGGGCCGCTACGATGGGAGGGGTAATTAATGTCCATCATGACTCTATGATTAACGAATATATTATTATAGATCGAGTGGTAACCGGTCTTGGTCCTTGCATTGACTTGGTAAATATATGCTCCTTGTCCGTAATTTGCCTCCGAAGGGCTGTTCGCGAATAAATTATGCATGACAGTTGATCCTGACGCGTCATGTACGTAGAACTGAATTCTGTTATTCCCAACTGATATGTTGTGATCGATCAATGCTGTATTGTACTTATAATCGCTCATTTCAAGGAAGATTCCTCGCGATCCATTATTCGTGCTGATGTTACGAGTAACACGTGTGTTAGGGAATTGGTTATCAAGCCAGATGCCTTCACTGAGTTGATTGTCTGCAACGTAATTGCGCTCGATTAAACCGTCACGGATGGCGTGGCTTTTAATTCCAGCATGCTCGTATCTTTTCTTTCCTGTGAATCCGAGAGTGTTATTAAACATTATGACATTGTTGCGAATGATAAGATTGTTACTTTGAGCCCCGATAATTCCTCCTGCTCCATTTTCTATTATGTAGTTTTTCTCAATTAGATTATGGTGCCCCAAAGGTGCACTTGGTACTCTTGTTGCTTTGCGTTCATTTTGTCCTCCACCTGCGCCCATATCGATGGCATCGGTCCCGGCGTAGCGAATCAGATTATTCCTGACTATCCAGTGATGTCCTCCACGAAGACCAAGGGCCCCTGCCTGCGCCCACTTAGGAGTATTCCAAAAATTAGTGGGATATTGATTGCCACAGTGTTCCATAACAAACCCCTCTATGATAATGTGACCGATACCGATAGAGTGAGGAGCAAAGATTCTTCTTCTTGTAGTTATTTCTACGCTTTGTTTGGCAGGGTCCTGGTTCCCGAAATTCATATATATGTTTCCAGTTTCACTATCAAAGTTCCAGGTTTTAGGTGCTCCTGTTACTTCTTTTAGAAATGGTCGCTGCTGCCATGGCCTTCCGTTCACAATGACCTGACCACAATTATAGATTAGTTCAGGATTTCCTTTGCCTGTTCGTTCATGTTCAGGTTTTCCCTGACGGTTGTAGGGAGTCGATGCAAGAGGAACAAGAAAAGGATTGGGATGATCAACATAAACATCGTCACTCTCAAATATTGACGGATCAGGTTTTGCGAAGTGAACATTGTCTTTAAGTTTTTTCCAAGTAGGGTCCCATTTCTCAGATCCTCGGATGAAGACATTGCCAAGTTCCTCAGTGCGGTATGTTATTGGTTTTCCAGGTTCGCCGCTACGTGGAGGGGCGACTCGTTCCCTATAAATACCAGGACGAACTAGTACAGTGTCACCGGCCTGAGCAATCTGAGCGGCGTGGGAGATAGTTCTGAAGGGTTTTTCTTTATTTCCTTCATTTTTATCATTTCCTTCAGGTGAAACGATCCATGTTCTTGTCGTTGTTTCCTTGATTGTGGGAGTAAATTTTAGGGGCCATGTACCGTTCGAAGAGGCTTGGGCGATGTAAATATTTCCTTCTTTATCTATTCCCATTCCGTGCGGGTGGTGGAATAGGTGAGTGTTATGTGACATGCGGCTTAGTTTGCCACTATCATCATACTTTGGCGAATAGCCTCCTAGATTAGCAACGACTTTCAGGTCATGATCCATTACAGAAATGTATCCTGGTGCATTCCTGTCCTTTGGCCAGTTATCTCCCAAGTGATGAACAAAGAGATGACCTCGATGAAAAATCACATCACGTGGATTGCTGCCTGGAAATGTTTTAGTGTCTATCCATTTTCCGTTAAGCGTGAAGCGTTTAATTTTTTGTTGATCGCTCAGGGCGAGTATCATCACCGGTTCTGTAGGATTTCTATAATCAATTGCTCCTCCGTGGGGTCCCCAATGCTTGAGCTGTGCTTCGCCTGTTCCTATATCACCACCGAAAGCGGAAATCCATTTCCCCTCGGCGTTGAATTTATGGATGTAATCTTTACCGTATCCATCAATCACATAAAACTCACCGTTAGGTAAGTGCAGGGTCTTTGCTGGCTTGAATTCATTGGGATTCTTATAGAGTTTTGACTCCATTGGGCAGGATATTGTCATTAAGATTTCTCCGTCCAGTGTCGTCTTGTAGATTTTGCCATTTGGGCTGTGGTCAGAAATGAAAAGGACTTCTCCACCTTTCTCTTTTACGACAGCTAATCCGTGCGCGGCGACAGTGAAGTTTCCCCATGCGTCAAGCACCTTCCCTTCTGGGCTCAATGCGATGAGGCACTGTTCTTTGCTCGTATGTAGGAGAAGAATCCTTCCGCGTGAATCCTGAGAAATGGCATTACAGTTTCCTAGTTTATATTTATCTGCGTTTTCAGTAGCCCATCCGGGAACAAGTTTGTAGCGGAAAGAGCCTTCGCCAATTTCGATTTCTTCTTTGGGTGATACGTAATTTACCGAAGAAGAATGTTTTTCGTGAGGAAATGCGGCTGTGATTGCAAATGATAGGGTGATTCCAACCTTAAGAAAAATATTAACCATGTATTGAATCATCGAAACTTCCACAGTGATTTTGGTCAAGTCGAATCAGTAAGGATAGACTATAGTTAGTGCTCATATTTTTGATTCGTCATGTCCCTTGATTCATTTACTTCTCAATCTAATGTTTTGGGGATGATCCCAAGGTTTTTTATGGTTTTAGTTATTGGAGTAGTTTTGTCATTTTTTTCTGCTGATCTAATGATTGCGGGTCAAGACGATACTAGGAATTCTTCTAAGCCACCTAATGTGTTAATTATTATGGCTGATGATTGTACCTACAATGATTTGCCGTTATATGGGGGAAAGAACGCAAAGACTCCAAACATTAATAAGTTGGCAAGTGAGGGTTTGCTCTTTGAGCGAGCTTACTTAGCTGAGGCAATGTGCCAGCCTTGTCGTTCGGAACTCTTTACGGGTAAATATCCTATGAGTAATGGTTGCGCGTGGAACCATTCTAGTAGTCGGCCGAGCATTAAGAGTGTCCCTCACTATCTTAGAGGGCTCGGATATAGAGTTGGCCTTTCAGGTAAGGTTCACGTGAAGCCAGCGTCAGTTTATCCGTTCAGTAAGGTGCAAGGGTTTGATGTGAATTGTGTCCGTAATCCGACTCGGCCGCATAGTCTTGAAGGTATTTCTAAGTTCATGTCAGCTGATGCTAAAGAGAGCTTTTGTTTAGTCGTAGCATTAGTTGAACCTCACGTTCCTTGGGTGATGGGGGATCCTTCAAAATATCCTCCTGAAAAGATTATTTTGCCTCCAAATATTGCAGACACAAAAAAGACCCGAGAAGCTTTCAGTCGGTACTTGGCTGAGATTACATACATGGATATGCAGGTCGGTGATATTTTAAAAGCATTGGATAAAAGTGGGCATGCTTCTGATACTCTCGTTCTCTTTACATCTGAACAGGGGTCTCAGTTTCCTGGTTGTAAGTGGACGAATTGGGATACTGGAGTGCATACGGCTTTAGTTGCCCGTTGGCCAGGAGTTGTTGATGCTGGTAAGCGAAGTGATGCTCTGGTTCAATATGCTGATATTCTGCCTACACTTATTGATGTGACGGGAGCAGATGTTCCTAGGAATGGTTTTGACGGAAAGAGCTTCTTGCCAGTCCTAAAGGGAAAGAAGAAAACACATAGAAGATATGTGTATGGCTTGCATAATAATCTGCCTGAAGGGCCTTCTTACCCAGTTAGGACTGTAAGTGATGGTACTTTTCGTTATTTGCGTAACCTTAAATCACAAGAGATATACATTGAGAAACATCTTATGGGATGGACTGGTAAGGGAGAATTGAATAATCCTTACTGGGCAACTTGGGTGAGAGAAGCATCGAGTGATGCCAATACGTATGAGCTAGTAAAGCGCTACATGCACAGACCATTTGAACAACTTTATCATACTGAGAAGGATCCTTATGAATTGAATAATTTGGCTGGGGCCGAGAATTATGCTGAAATAAAGCAGAGGCTGAGCCGGGAACTAGATCATTGGATGCGGTCTCAAGGTGATCCTGGTTCGCCTCAAGATACTCAGGAAGCATTGTCGGCTGCGCGAAAGGGTAACCATCTTTACGTTCCGCCATCCCGGTAGGTAATCGTTAGTTAATATGGAATTACGATCATTTATACATAAAAAACGTAGATAACATAAATTTGTGAAATCCATTCTATTTACAGCTCTTTATTAGTTGCTTGTCCCTTGGGCCAAAGGCGCCAGACCCAATGTCGTCGTTGTTTTTATAGATGATATGGGATGGGGCGACTTTTCTTGTTTTGGTAATGAACTTGCCAAGACCCCTCATATAGACAAGTTGGCGCAAGAAGGTGTCAGATTTGAGCAGTTTTATGTGAATTCTCCAATATGCTCACCTTCTAGAGTCGCTATTTCTACTGGTCAATACCCGCAGAGATGGAGGATCACCTCTTATCTTGCCCATAGAAAACAGAATCAGAGTAGAGGCATGGCACAATGGTTGAGTCCGAAAGCTCCGATGCTTGCCCGTTTGCTCAAAAAATCGGGGTACGTAACGGGGCACTTTGGAAAGTGGCATATGGGCGGGCAACGAGACGTGGATGATGCTCCTGCAATTACAGAATATGGTTTTGATTATTCATTAACTAATTTTGAAGGGATGGGGCCTAAACTATTGCCCCTTACCTTGAAGCCAGGGCAGGACAAACCTGGACGAATTTGGGATAAGGCTGAACGATTAGGGGATGGGGTGCGATGGATGTTACGTTCGAAAATCACTCAGGGATTCGTCGATGAGGCTATACCTTTTATCGATAAGGCAGTGAAGGATGGAAAGCCATTCTATGTCAATTTGTGGCCGGACGATGTGCATAGCCCTTTTTGGCCTCCAGTTGACAAGTGGGGGGGCACAAAGCGAGAACTTTACTTTTCTGTTTTACAGGAAATGGATAGGCAACTTGGAAAGCTATTTGATCACATAAATGGTTCGGAGAATCTAAGAAATAACACCCTTGTTGTGGTGTGCTCTGACAATGGACCAGAGAAGGGGGCAGGTCAGTCAGGTCCGTTCCGTGGATATAAGACTCACCTATATGAAGGGGGAATTCGTTCTTCTTTAGTTGCTTGGGGGCTGGGCATAATAAAGGAGAGAGGTAAGGTGAACCGCACCTCAGTTTTTTCGGCTATAGATTTGGTCCCTACTTTACTGCAAATCACGGGTACAAAGAATCCACAAGGTATACAATTTGATGGGGAGTCTTTACCTGAAGTTTTGCTTGGCAAATCTTCTGAATCCAGAAAATCGGCTTTGTTTTTTAGAAGGCCACCGGACAGGGATGCTTTTTATGGTGACAATGACTTGCCCGATCTGGCAATGAGAAAGGGCAAATGGAAGTTCCTCTGTGAGTATGACGGTTCAGAGGTTGAGCTCTATAATTTAGAGAACGATAGAGGAGAAAAAGAAAATCTCGCTCAGACGAATGATGTAATTGTTGCTTCGATGAAGGACCAGGTCATTCAATGGCACAAGTCTATGCCGCCTGACAGCGGAGATAAGTTAGTCAAGAAAAAGTAAATATTGAGATTATCTGGTAGTGGAGGGCGATTAATTAAAGAGGGAAACTTATCTTTTTTTAGCGTGTTAATTCAATAAAATATCGTGCATGTCTTGGCCTTAGGTCTTATTCTTTGATTTAAATTAATAATCTTCTTTAATCGCTACTTTATGAAAATTTTTCTTTTTGGTTATTTCCTTTTTGTTTCATTGCCAGTCATTGCTCAACAAGAGATTGACGCTGTGGTCGAAGGGAGAAAAGCTTTTGAAACTTACGGATGCACAGTCTGTCATTCTATTGATAAGGAAGACAAGTCATTTAAGACAGGTCCGAACTTGTATGGTCTTTTTCATACTAATCCGAGGAACCGTGAAGTAGTGAGTGCTGCATCGGGAATAAAGGTAACGGTAAAAGCTGACAAGAATTACTTCATGACTTCAGTGCGTAAGTCTTGGGACGTGTTGGCGGTTGCTGAATCTGGTCCGACTAGGGGAAATCCATTTCCAAAGATAATGCCGATGTATGCGAAGGAAGTGATTCCCGATCAGTCAGTTGAGTATATATGGCATTTTTTACGAACCCTTTCACCAAAGGCTCAAGCAGGGCCTTCTATTGTTAAGCTTAAGCAACAAAACAAAGAGGAGCCGAAAAGTTTATTAAAGATTCCGAATGAGATTTTAGTAACAAACCGTACCCGAGTTGTTCGAGCGCCTGTACGTGAATCTAGCGGGCGTGCTATTCATGTTGGTTTCCCAAATGGAATGAACTATACCTTTGATCCTCGAGTATTGTCAGTACGTAATATTTGGGCGGGCGGATTTTTAAATCTTACCCAAGAACGTTCAGGCCGAGGTAGGCCAGGATCTTCCAGAGGTCAGGGGAACAGGGTATTTGTTCGAAGTGGGGGCATTTTGCAGCCAGTAACCAAATCAGGAAATGTCGTTGATTTTGAATTTAAAGAGCCTGATGTGTTGAATCATCCAGCCATTGAAAAGTGGCTCTGGGAAGATCGTGATTTCCTTGAATTGCTAGATTCTGTGGACGCTGAATTTAAGGGGCACAGAATTGATTCCTCCACAGGATCTCCTGTCTTTGTTTTTCGTGTTGGTCAGAACGAAATGAGTCAATCTGTCAATCTCACTGATGAGGGCAGGATTGAGTTAGTTGTTAGTGGATCTTTAAAAGAGAATCAAAAATTCAAATTAGCTAAAGCGGGTCTCACTGACCTAAAAGTTGAAGGAGGTAAGTTAGGTGAGAATGAATGGATATTAGACCCTGCAGAAAAATTAGAATCTTATAAGTTCTCTGCAAAATTATCGGGAGGATTAATAGCAAGGCCCATGATCGGGAAGGAAGAGGATTGGAGCGAGCAGCCACTCAAAACAAATACTGATAAATTGGGCAGGCAAAAGATGGAAGTGCCGGCTGGATACTCATCTGAAAATTGGGAATTCCCTAAGGACTTATATGGAAGAGAGCAGTTGTTCGAGCCTACTGGAATTGCGGTAGCAAAAGATGGGACTATCGTTGTTGCAACAAGGTCAGCAGGTATTTGGCGCATTCGTAATGGTAAGTGGTCATTGTTTGCGGAAGGCACTTATGAGGCTCTAGGCGTGTCAATCGAAGATGGAAAAGGAGATCAGTTTGTAGTCATGCAGAAGCCGGAACTGACACGGATCAGTGATACAAATGGAGACGGGCGAGCAGATCAATTTGAGACGGTCTGCGACGATTATGGGTTCCATGCAAATTATCACGAATATGCTCATGGTCCTGCCCGTGATAACGATGGGAACTACTATTTCACCTTAAATTTATCTCATGGGGGGAATGAACGTACTTCATGGAGAGCAGGAGGGCCCTACATGGGTTCGATGGGAGGTTATCGTGGCTGGGCATGCAAAGTGACACCTTTGGGTGAGTTCATACCTTATGCGTATGGGTTAAGGAGCCCTGCCGGGATTGGCGTCGATCCAGAAGGGCGTCTTTGGTACGCTGAAAATCAGGGAGAATATGTGGGTTCTTCGAAGGTAGTGCCTCTTGAAGAAGGTAAGTTCTATGGTCATCTATCAGGCCTTGTCACTCTTCCTGGAAAATGAAGCCGGATTCTCCGGAACTGAAGTTTGATAAATGGAAAGATAAAATCCGTAAAGGAGCTGTGTGGCTTCCGCATGGGAAAGTCGCTAATTCTCCTGGGCACCCGACTTGGGACACTACAGGCGGGAAGTTTGGGTCTTACGGGGGACAGATGTTCATTGGGGATCAGACAATGTCTAATTTATTTCGAGTCGTTGTAGAAAAAGTTGAGGGAGTCGATCAAGGATGTGTTGTTCCTTTCGCGCGATTTTTTGCTTCTGGGGTAATGCGCCCTGTGTTTTTACCTGATGGGAGTTTGCTGATTGGCCAGACTGGCCGTGGTTGGGGGGCTTTTGGAGGTCAGCAGGGAAGCTTACAGAGAATAATCTATGATAAGAAAACGGTCGCATCCGACATTCATAGTGTAAAAGCTGCCAAGAATGGTTTTATGATAAATTTAACTCAGCCGATCTCAAAGGATTTGAGTTTGAAAGAGTTGATGAGTTTCGTGAAGATCGACTCTTGGTTTTATACGAACACTGGCCGCTACGGTTCGCCTGAACATGATAGGCGGGAGGATAAGATCGAAGAGGCGTTCGTAGCGGCTGATAGGAAGTCCGTTCAATTAATCTTAAAGGAATTTGAGGGTTCACCTCGTTGGCTTGACCGGATCTATCATATTCAGTTCAAAGAAACTCAGAGGATTTTTTCAGGCTTGCCAGTGAAGAGTAATCTCAGAGCGTATTTTACGTTGAGATCAATACCTCAGTAGTCGGATTAGGTTTGGATAATGGAGATTTTAAATAATTTAATTTGGTTGTTCATTTTTCATTCATATTGATCGTTTAATTATTTAAGATAGCCCCACTGCTGGATGCCCTTTCGTTTGATAGTTTTTCTATCGGATGGTAGGGCATCCTTTTTTTACCATTATGCGATCTCAGTGAGGAGGTATTAAGTGCTAATGTGCGAGCCCCCTTGAGAGGTATTATGAGTAGAGTGTCTCTATCAAGTAAGAGGCAGAGGCTTTCCATCACTTATGGGCAAGGGACGACCCAAGCGATCGGTGATTGTCGTTTTATGATGGATGCCGAACGCTTCGAAAATAGTGGCATGTAAATCGGAGGGTCCGCATGCATCTTCTGCAGGCTCGGAACCAGATCTATCGGATTTACCATAGACTTGCCCTCCACGAATACCGGCACCTGCGAGTGCAATCGAATAACAGCTAGGATAATGATCGCGTCCGGCACTGCCGTTTATTTTTGGGGTTCTACCGAATTCAGTGAGGAACACGACCAATGTATCATCAAGCATGCCTCGCTCGCTCAAATCATCGAGTAATGCTGCAGCTGGCCTATCAAACGCAGGAAGCATAGTGTTTTTTAATCGGTTAAAGTTATCGGCGTGTGTATCCCAGTGATCTCCCTTGGATCCGTTAAGGTCTCCAGCTGAGCAGGCAACCGTAACGATGGGGACTCTTGCTTCAATTAGGCGCCTTGCGAGCAACATACTTTGACCGCAGATATGTTTGCCGAATTTGGAGTGGACTGAATCAGGCTCTAGATCTAGATCGAATGCCTTACGTACTGTTGGGCTCATGAGCATGTCAGTTGCTAGGCCCTGAAAGTGTTCCAGATCATTTATTGCTGGTCCTGTCCCAGAAAATTGATTAAGACGACTCAGGAGACCGAGCCTTGAACTGAGCTTCTGGCGGTCAATGGCTTCTTTAGGATTAATTCTTGATGCTCCCAAATCTCGTGATACGCCTCCAAACTCTTTGCCGTTTGGAGTTCTAATGACGATTGGATTATAACTTGCCCCGAGCCATCCTCCATACTCGCCGGCTTGAAGAGTTCCATTATCAACGAGGGGATAAGGAAGTCTGATTGCTGAAGGTAATCCGGGTGGAGCCACTTTAAATTTAGATATGACTGATAGTAATGAAGGCCAATCGCTAGAGGAAGGAGGTAGATTTGAGGCAGTATCAGATTGAGGCGGTTTATGGCCTGTGAAGTTCCAATACATGGCCTTGCCATGCGCTGAGCTTCCGTGATGCATCGATCGGACTATCGCGAGGCGTTCGGTTTGTTTGGCGAGGAAAGGCATGTGTTCGCCGATATGTGTGCCAGGCGTAGCGGTAGGGATAGTTTTAAATGTTCCTCGTGTTTCGCTTGGGCCATCAGGTTTAGGGTCCCAAGTTTCAAGATGGCTCATTCCGCCCCAAGCAAATAAAATGATGCATGATTTTGCTCTTCCAGTTGGGCTGGAGTTGTTTTTGTCTGAACTTGCTAAACTTTGGAATTTTAAGAAGTCAGTTAGGGAAAATCCAAGGCAACCAAGGCTCGTGGATAACACTTTCCGCCTATTGATGTCAGGTGGAAGAAAAAGATCGCTCATTGCTTCAAAGGTATTCGATACAAGGTATTCGATACTTATAATAACAATAAGGCATTAATCCGACTGGCGATCAATTTTCTATTGGCTAAAAGTGAGTGCTAGAAAATTATAAAACTTTTTGCGTAATTTTTAACAAAATTTGCAATTTCTCACGCATTTCTTTGCGTGACCAAAGCTGACCCTTTCTGTAAGGTGAAAGTTAATCGGACATGATAATAAAAATTAAGCAGAGGTCTGGGTCTCATTTTATTACCTTAGGCATTGTTTGGGGACTAGCTCTTTCGTCCTCATCGAAGGAAATTTCCTTTAATCGAGATATACGCCCTATCCTTTCTAATAAGTGTTTTGCATGTCATGGCCCTGATGAGGATAAGCGAAAATCTGATCTTAGGTTGGACCTTTCTGATGGTTCAGATGGAGCCTATCGAATCAAGGACGGAGTGACGGCACTGAAGCCTGGATCATTAGAGGGAAGTGAGCTCTGGCATAGGGTGATCACGGATGACTTGGATGAAATTATGCCACCTCCAAAGGCAAAGAAAAAACCTCTCACCAAAGAGGAGCAAGGACTCATAAGGAAATAGATCGAAAGGTCGTGTTGCATTACTGGGTCTTATTATAAATAAAATTGAATATAACAAGACGGGAGAACTGGCCTGGTTTACTATTGAT
>PVBE011950734.1_pt1 | contig 20442 bp, 13 predicted proteins | sample 1631181 | NCBI WGS metagenome assembly PVBE01 (sample SAMN08397723, study PRJNA350692) | Marine metagenome, whole genome shotgun sequencing project. | isolation source: water | place: Pacific Ocean | collected 2012-04 | reverse complement strand
CATTAAGGTTGATTAGACGTAGGGCGGGGGCTTGTCCCCCGCCTGGCCTGGACGCGGGGGACAAGCCCCCGCGCTACATGCGTAGAGTTTGATCAACCTAAAAAGAGAACGCTCTAGCGCCAGCGTTAGCGCAGGAAGGTCAGCAGCAGGTGGGGTTTCTGCCCACGGTTGACCACGTCCACGACCGGGGTAGCCGGCCGGCTCAGCTCCACCTCCACGCGCACGGTGCCGTAGCTCAGGGGGGTCGCGGCCAGGTTGGTGACCACCGCGCCACCCGTGGCCTTGGACCAGGCGCGGCTGCCCTTGATGTCGGTGTTGTGTACCACCACGATCTTGTCCCAGGACGTGTCCACGCGGTAGCGCCCCTGCTTGCCCAGGGGGATGAGCACCTGCTCACGGCGGGCGCGAGCCGAAAAGACCGGCCCTCCCAGGGCGCGCTTGCGCGCTCCGGCGCCGACGATGACCCGCACGGGCGGCTTGCGCCTCCGCGTTGTCGGGGTAGGCGCCCGGGCGACGCCGGCCCCGGCCCGGACGCGCCTGGCTTCTGCCTTGGCTGCGGCGGCCTCACGGCGGGCACGCTCGATGTCGGCGCGCAGCCGAGCCAGCTCCTGCTGCTCTGACTTGCCCGGCGCTGCCTTGCGGCGGGCCGCGACCAGGGCCGCCTCCTGTTTGCGGGCCCGGGCCCGGGCCGTGGACGCCGCGCGGCGCGCTCGCTCCACCTCGGCCTTGAGCCGCACGAGCTCCTGCCGGTGGCGGCGCGACTCGGCCGCGCTGCGACCGGTGGAGGGCGCCGGCCTGGCCTGCGCCTTCTGCTGCTTGCGACGGGCCTGTACCAGGGCCGCCTCCTGCTTTTGGGCCTGAGACCGGGCCGTGGCCGCGTCCTTGCGCGCCTGCTCCACATCGGCCTTGAGCCGCGCCAACTCCTTGCGCTCCCGGACCGAGCCCTTCTGCGCAGCGGCCCGGGCAGCGGCGGCGTCCTTGCGAGCTCTGGCCGCCTCGACCTTCAACCGCGCCATCTCCCTGCGGGCCAGATCCACCTCCCCCTTTAGCCTGGTCACCTGACCGCGCTCCCGGGCCAGCTGGGCCGCCACGGCCATGGCCTTACGCTGGGACACCTTGCGCCGCGCCTCCTCCTCCTTCTGGCGCCTGAGCGCCGCCTTCTTCTGGCGCAGGGTCTCGGCCTGGGCCCGCTCCACGGAACGCTTTAGCTGGGTCAACGCGCTCTTCGAGGTGGCCATCTTCTTGTTCAGGCGCGCCATCTCCGCCAGGTGTCGCGCCCGCTCCTGGGCCAGCGCCCGGGACTGCACCTTCTCGGCCCGGGCCGACAGCCGCGCCGCGTTCTTGCGCAGCTTGGTGATCTGACCCGTGAGCCTGGTCACCTCTTGCTCGTGGTGACGGGCCTGCTGGCGCTTGACCTGCTTGAGCTTCACCTCATGGCGCTGGGCCTGGGCCTCGGCCCTGGCCGCCCGCGTTCGCAGCTTGTCGGCCCTGGCCTTGAGCCGCGCCACCGCGCGGGCGCTGCGGGCCGAGTCCCGGGTCGCGGTCTTCTGCTTTTGCGCATCTGCCCTGGCTCGAGCCACCTCCTTGCGCAGCTTCTCGGCCTCCCGCCGGGCGCGCAGGGCGTCATCCTTGAGCCGCACCGCGTCGCGCCTGGCCCGCGCGGCCTCGGCCCTGAGCCGCGCCGCGTCGGCCTTGGCCTGCTGCGCCCTGGCCAGCGCCTTGCCGGCCTTCTTGTTGCGCAGCTCTGCCGCCTTGCGCGCGCTGACCGCGCCGTCCAGCGATTTGCGCGCCCGCCCCAGCGAGGCCTCGGCCTCCCTGGCGCGGGCCAGGGCGCGGGTGTGTTCGGCGCTCAGGCGCTTGCGCTCGGCGGCGTCGCTGGTGCTGGACACGCTCTGCTTTTTGAGCAGCCCACGCAGCCGCGCGGCCTCGGCCCTGGAGCTCTGCACGGCCTTGCGCGCCCGTGAAGCCTCCCGGCTCCTGCGCCGGGCGTCGGTCAGGGCGGTCGCCATGGACTTGCGCGCGCGCTCGGCCTCGTTGCGCACGCGGGTGGCCTTCTTGCGCGCGTGTTCGGCCCGCTTGAGGGCCTCGGCCGCCTTCTTCGCCAGGGCCAGGGCGGCGCCGCGCTCCGAGGCGATGCGCCGGGTCAGATCGTCGGCCTTGGCCTTCATGATGCGGGCGGTCTCGGTCCGGGCCTTGCGCGCCTGCAGCCGCGCCTTCTCCGCCTCGAAGAGGGCGGCCTTGGCCTTCTTCGCCAGGGACTCTGCCCGGGCCTTCTCCGCGGCCGCCTGTTTGATCAGGCGCCGGTCCGCGTTGGCCTTGCGCGCCATCTTGCGCGCGCGCTCGGCCTGGGCGTGGGCCGCGGCCTGAGCCTTCATCGCCCGGGCCAGCACCTGCTTGGCGTGGGCCGCCAGGGCCAGGGCCTTCTTGCGCTCTGCCTCGGCCCGGCGAGCCAGCGCCTTGCTGGCGCGCTCCTCGGCCCGGGCCCGCTGGGCCTCTGCCCGGGCCACCGACGCCAGCTTGCGCGCCTGGTCCACGTCCTGCTTGAGCTGGGTCGCCTCCTTGCGCGCCTTGGTGGCGTCGCCGCGCGCCTTGACCGCCTCCTGTCGCGCGCGTCGGGCCTCGGTTTGGGATTTCTGCCGCGCCCGCTCGGCCTCGGCGGCCGCCTTGCTCAGGGCGGCCAGCTTGGCGCGATACTCTACCTCGAGCTTTCGCTGGCGTGCGTCGTCCGACGCGGTGGATGCCGGCGGGGCCGCCCGCGCAGGCACCGGCGCGACGCGAGTGGTGGTCGGCGGGATCAGCGGCACGATGTGCATCACGAGGTCGTTGCCCGCCAGCTTGACCCTCGAGGTAACCTTGCGGCGCAGGTTGACCGTGACGCGGACCCCGGACCAGCTCCCCTTCTTTACCGGGGACAGGCCCACGCTGGACACAGCATAAGCGCCTACATCCGACCACTTGGGGACTGTCCCCCGGGTGGCGTTGGAGATGTCGACCACCAGCCGCGGGGGCTCCTCGAGCTTGAAGACGGCGAAGGCGGGGGTGGCGCTGCAGGTCACCCGAACGGTGGTCTCTCCCTCGGCGCCCCGGGTGATCTTGAGCGATCGGAGCTGCGTGCCGCCGGCGTGGACCGCTGTGCCGGACAGGCAGAGCAGGGCGAAGGCCACCGTGGCTGCTGTACCGATCCGAGCGTGCGTCATGGATTCTATCTTCCCGCCAGACAATGTGCCCTCGAGGGCAACGTATTATGATCCATCCCGATTCTGATGTCCATTGGGGAACTCCGTGCTCCGCTTTTCCCTTACCGTGCACATGGTACCCGGCACCTGCAGCCTTCCCCCCTTATCTGCTACAGTGTAGCCCATGAGCAGACGTGGTGGCAGCGCTGACCTGCCCCTGCACGGGGGGCGGGTGCCTGGCTGGCTGGCCGGCCGCATGGCCCGGCTGGGCCGCGTGCTCACCGAGGCCCTGGTGCTGGAGTTCGGCCCCCACGAGGTGCTGCGGCGCCTGGGCGATCCGTTCTGGTTCCAGTCCCTGGGCGCGGTGATGGGCATGGACTGGCACTCGTCGGGCATCACCACCAGCGTCATGGGTGCGCTCAAGCGGGGGCTGCGGCCGGTGCAGGACGAGCTGGGCCTCTACGTCTGCGGCGGCCGCGGCAAGCACTCGCGCAAGACCCCCGACGAGCTCACGGCGCTGGGCGAGCGCCTCGGCCTGGACGGCGACGGGCTGCAGCGCACCAGCAAGCTGGTGGCCAAGGTGGACAGCGCCGCGGTGCAGGACGGCTTCGACCTGTATCTGCACAGCTTCGTGCTGGCCGCCGACGGCAGCTGGACCGTGGTGCAGCAGGGCATGAACACCAGCCGCCGCCAGGCCCGCCGCTACCACTGGCTCTCCGAGGGGCTGCAGAGCTTCGTCGAGGAGCCCCACGCCGCCATCGAGGGGCCGAACCGGGGCCAGATCGTCAACCTCACAGACCACCGCGCCCGCAGCTCCCGGCAGGCCCAGGTCTCGCTGGTGGGCCAGGGGCCGGACCGGGTGGTGGACGAGCTGCGCCACATGCGCCGGCTGCAGATGCCGGCGCACCACGAGGTGCGGGCCAGCGACGTGATGCTGCGGCGGCTCCACGGCGCCCTGGCCGCGGCGGCCGACCGACCGCCGTCGCGATACGATGACCTGCTGCTGACCCGGGGCGTCGGCGCGCGCACGATCCAGGCCCTGGCCCTGGTGAGCGAGGTGGTCCACGGCGCCCCCTGCCGCTTCGACGACCCGGCCCGCTTCTCTTTCGCCCACGGCGGCAAGGACGGCCACCCCTTCCCGGTGCCGCTGAAGGTCTACGACCGCACGCTGCGGGTCCTGCGCCAGGCCGTGGACCAGGCCCGCCTCGGCCGCACCGAGAAGCTGGACGCCCTGCGCCGCCTGGCCGACCAGTCCCGCACCCTGGAGACCGCCGCTGAGGGTGGCCCGGCCTTCGAGGCGCTGGTGCGCCGCGAGCGAGCGCGCGCTCACGCCCGGGGCGGACGCACGGTCATGGGGCCGGCCAGGCCGCCGGCGCGCTCGCGGCCCCCGCGCCCCCAAAAAGGGCAGCTGTCGCTGCCTGGCCTGGGCAAGGGATAGTCAGGGGCGCAGCGACTCAATGTCGCACATCACCTCGGAAAAAAAGATCGGGTCCACCTGCTCGGCGTCCACGGCGGCGCCGTCGCGGAAGAGCTCCACGCGCTCCACCTTCACCTGCTCTTTGTCCTCGATGTAGCCCACGGCCACGGAGCCGGCGAAGTGGCAGATGGCCGAGTCTCCCGATGGGCTGACCTTCTCGTGGGCGTAGAAGCCGCCCCCGTCGGTGATGTCCCAGCGCCGCCAGCCGCGCTTCTCGATGCCGTGGACCCAGCGCGGGGCCGGCATGGCCATCTCCAGCGCCAGCACCTGGTTTGCGCTGGTCTCGTAGTCACCCGGCGCGCGGACCCTGCGGTCGAGCTGGTCGAAGGGCTGGATCAGGTCGAAGTCGGCCAGGTGCGCCGACCACGCCGCCACCTCCTCGTCCGAAAGGTCCAGGCGGTGGGGGATGCGGACCTGCCCGCGCAGCTCCACCGGCTCCAGCGAGGCGTCGATCAGCCCGCCCGACTCGTCGGCGATGAAGGCGCCTCCGTCCTCCGTGCGGAAGACCAGGCGCCGGACCAGGTTGATCATCAGGGGGTGCTCCACGAAGAAGCGCCGGAAGTCGCCGGGCGCCCAGGAGCGCCCGCTGCACATGGCCAGCTCCAGCCGCTGGAGCTGCTGGGCGGCCACCGCCTTGAGGTCCTTCTTCAGGTCGCGGAGCCGCGCCTTGGCGGCCTTGGTCTTGTCCTTGTCGTCCTTGGCGTTGGGCCGGGGCAGGGCCTTGAGGCGTTTGTTGTCGGCGTCGAAGAGCGCCGGCGCGAGCTTCTCGTCCAGCCGCACGACGAAGGACCGCGGGCCGAAGTCGATGACCGCGCTGCCGTCGGCCTCCAGGTCGAAGTCGGGCACCAGGCGGTCGCCCAGCTCGTCGAGGGTCAGCTCCATGGCCTCGGCGATCTCGTTGACCACCTCCTCGGCGCGCTTCTTGACGCTCTTGTACTTGAGCTTTTGCGAGATGTTGTAGACGTTCATCAGCGCCAGGTCGGTGCCGATGCGGGCCAGCACGTCCAGGCCGAGCTGGGCGCGCTTGGCCGCCGACTCACCCGGCCACCGCCGCACCAGCGGCGCCAGCCGCCGCACCGCTTCGTCCCCGCCGAACCAACCCAGCGCCAGCATGGGCCAGTTGGCGTTGCCCGGGGCGCCGTTGGCCAGCCACAGTTCGAAGGCGACGTGGGCGAAGGCCTCCAGGGACTGAGGCGTGCAGAGCCCGGCCACCAGCTCGATGCCGGGGTACTCCTCGTCGTAGGTGGAGAAGGAGAGCATGGTGCACAGGTGCCCCAGCGCCGCGGCGTCGAGGTATCCACCGCCCTGGCGCAGGCGGGGAGGCTCCAGAGCCGGCGGCTGCAGAAACGGCGGCACCTTCGGCAGCTTGCTCGGGACGATCTCCAGGGGCGACAGCTCGGCCAGCTTGCTCATCACAGTGGCCACCTGCCCGCCATGGGCCTGGCCCACCTGGATCACGATCTCCTTGTGGCCCAGCTCGGTCAGCAGGCAGATGGCGCGAGTGGCCTCGGCGCGACGACGCGCGACCTTGGCGAACAGCTCGGGGACCAGCCCCTTGGCGGCGGCCTCGGGGAACCGCTGAAACCACGCCCGCGCCTCCTGGCGGAAGGACTTGACGTTGGAGAAGACCTTCGCCATCAGCGGCGCCACCCGCGGCGAGTCTGCCGCCGCCAGGTGAGGCACGGCCACCGAGGTGTTGGCCTCGAGGAAGTAGTCCAGCGTGTCCAGGCCGAAGCGCTCGATGAGCGCGCCGCACATGGCGACGCTCCGCGACCAGCGCCAGCGGGAGTGGGCGAAGGCGTGCACCGGGTATTGGGCCAGGACCTGCCTGAGCTGCTCTGGTGAGAAGTGCAGCAGGTCGCCGATCTGCACCACGTGGTAGAGGTTACCCTTCTCCTTCTGCTGCTCGAGTATGGCCAGCACCGCCCGGGCGCTCTTTTTGGACTTGCCCAGCTCCTCGGTCATCCCCGGGGGTGCCTCGATGGACGCGTCGTGCTCCAGAGGCTGGACGCTGGCAGGCTTGTACGTGATCCCCTTGGCGCCCTCGAGCCAGGGCGGCGTGCGCAGCAGCGCGGGCAACGCCTCGGCCGGGGCCGGCTCTCCCTCGGGCGTGAGCAGCTCCCGGGCGTCGGTGAGCCCGGCCACGGATCGGGCCGCGGCGCGCAGCACCGGGCTCTGCGACTCCATGGCGCGCCGCACCGCCTGGCCACCGATGTCGGGGTGGCGCTCGAACTGCGCGTAGATCACCTTCTGGTGGTCCTTGAGGTGGATCAGCTCCAGGGCGGCGAACATGGCCTGCTCGTGGGGGATGCAGGCCAGGGCCCGGGCCACGGCCTCATCGCCCTGGAACGAGCCGCTCTTGCGCGCCCCCCGGGCGATGCGCTCGAGCACCGGCAGGGCGTCGAGGCCGAGGTTTTTGACCAGCGCCGGCGCAAAGGGGAGGAACTCCATCGGCACGTCGGCGGCGTACTTCTGGGCCAGGCCGGCGTCGCGCAGCGCGGCCAGGCCCGCGTTGAAGTGCAGGTTCCAGTACCAGATTGTGGGCGAGGTCTCCAGGGCCGTGGCGGCCAGCTCCTGGTGGTTGAGCACGAAGGCGACCATGGGGCGCACCAGCGGGTCCATGGCGCCCCAGCGCGCGCGGGCCTCGGCCAGCAGCGCGTCGTATGTCTCCCGGTCCAAAGTGGCCACGCCGTGGCGCACCTCGAACAGGTCCTTGCACAGCCGCGAGACCCGCTCGCCGAGGCTCGACGGCGGGCCCGCGGTGATGGCGAACGCGTCGGAGTCGTACCGATAGAGGTCATAGGCGATGACCGCCCGGGCGGTCTCGGCGAAGCCGAAGCGTACCCAGTGCAGCCGGATCATCTCCTCGGTGGGTGCGTACCGGGTGTGGCCAAAGTGCAGGAAGGCCTGGCGGGCCTCGGCGCACAGGTCCCGGGAGGGGTCGGCCGCGAACCGGTGGAGCTCGTCTGTCAGCTCGGTGTGGGGCCTGGGGCCCGACCCTTGACGATACTTCTTGTACTTGTCGTTGCTCCCCTGCTGCCACCAGCCGTGGGCCTGATCCAGAGGGTATTGGGGCGCGTCGGGCACGCCGTCGTTCCCATGGCCCCAACCGGCCGGCACGTCGGGCAGCTGGCCCAGGTCGACGTCGACTCTCCGCTCGCTCTGGCACCCCTCGGATCCGCTCATTTTTACTCCGTCTGGCGTGATGGTCGAACCGAAGCGTAGCACCTTGTTCGTTTCCTCCGCACGTAGTAGATCTGCCGGTGCTGCAACATCCACAAGGGAGACAACCATGGGTACTGACCTTCAAACCTTTGTCACCGAGTACACCAAGCACATGGACCAGCGCGCCGGCCAGGGCATCCCCCCGCTGCCGCTGTCACCGGACCAGACCGCGGCCGTCTGCGGCGCCCTGCAGCAGCAGGACCTGCCCGCCGACCTGCTGCAGGTCCACGGCCAGGCCGACACCGTCGCCTCGCTGCGGTACCTGCTGGGCGAGCGGGTCCCCCCCGGGGTCTACCCCGCGTCGCGGGTCAAGTCCGACTTCCTGGGCCAGGTCGTCAAGGGTCAGGTCGCCAGCCCGCACATCAACGCCGCCGAGGCCCTGGACATCCTGGGCGCCATGGGCGGCGGCTACAACATCGAGCACCTGCTGGCAGCGCTGGCCGGCGAGCTGGCCGACCAGGCCGCGGCCCTGCTGCAGGACATCATCCTCGTCACGCCGGACGACGTGGCCGCGGTCAAGGCCCTGGCCGGCGACGGCAACGAGGCGGCCAGGGGCCTGATCAAGGCCTGGGCCGAGGGCACCTGGTACACCCACATGCCCGAGATCCCGATGCAGCAGAAGCGCGTGGTGGTGCGCACCACCGGCGAGATCAACACCGACTTCTACTCGCCGGCCCAGGAGGCCTCCACCCGCGACGACATCCCCCTGCACGCCCTGGCCTTCCTCAGCACCAGCCCCCACGACAAGGACTTCCTCGAGCGCCGCGAGGAGCTGGCCCAAAAGGGCCTGCCGCTGCTGTACACTGGCGACGTGGTCGGCACCGGCTCCAGCCGCAAGTCGGCCTCCAACTCCCTCGTCTGGTGGGTGGGCGAGGACATCCCGCACGTGCCGAACAAGAAGCGCGGCGGCGTGGTGCTTGCCTCCAAGATCGCGCCCATCTTCTTCAACACAATCCGCGGCTGCGGCGCCATCCCGGTGCGCTGCTCCACCGGCGACCTGCAGGAGGGCATGGAGGTCACCCTGGATCTTTCGGCCGGCGAAGTTCGTTCGGACGAGGGCAAGGTGTTGACCGAGCTGACCGTGGAGCCGGCCTCCATCTTCGAGGAGGCCCGCGCCGGCGGCCGCAACAACCTGATCATCGGCCGCAAGCTCGTGGGCCAGGCCCGCGTAGCCTGCGCCGAGCTCGGCATCGAGCCGGGCGCGCCCGCGGTGGAGCCGGCCGACCCGGCCTCACACCCCGCGGACACGGCCTACTCCCTGGCCCAGAAGATGGTGGGCGCCGCGGCGGACCTGCCCGGCGTGCTGCCGGGCGACTACGTCGAGCCCACGGCGCACATGGTCTTTTCCCAGGACACCACCGGCAAGATGACCCAGCAGGAGGTCATGGAGCTGGCCACCACGCGCTTCGCCGCCCCCACCATTCAGTCCTTCTGCCACACGGCCGCCGGCCCCAAGAGCAAGGACGCCTTCATGCAGTACGACCTGGGCACCTTCATCGCCGACATAGGCGGCATCGACCTGCGCCCCGGCGACGGGGTGATCCACACCAACGGCAACCGCTTCCTGCTGCCCTACTTCGTCGGCACCGGGGGCGACAGTCACACCCGCTTCCCCATCGGGCTGAGCTTCCCCGCCGGCTCCGACCTGGTGGCCTTCGCCGCCAGCCAGGGCTACTTCCCGCTGGACATGCCCGAATCGGTGCTGGTGCGCTTCTCCGGAAAACCGCAGCCCGGCATCACCGTGCGGGACCTGGTCAACGCCATCCCCTACGCCGCCATGCAGCAGGGCAAGCTGAACCAGGAGAAGGGCGACGCCAAGGTCAACATCTTCGCCGACCGCGTGCTCGAGATTCAGGGCCTGGACTTTCTCACCGTGGAGGAGGCCTACAAGCTCACAGACGCCTCGGCCGAGCGCAGCGCCGCGGGCGGCACCTTCGCCCACGCGCCCGCGCAGGTGAAGGCCTACGTGGAGAACAACCTGCGCTTCCTCAAGAACAACTTCCGCAAGCGGCACGCGGCCACGGTGGTGGACACGCTGATCCAGCAGATGGAGGCCTGGCTGGAGAAGCCGGACGTGATGACCGGCGACGAGGGCGCGACCTACGCCGAGGTGGTGGACATCGACCTGTCCACCATCACCGAGCCGCTGCTGGCGGCGCCCAACGATCCGGACAAGGCGGTGGCGCTGTCCGAGGTGGCGGGCACCAAGATCGACGAGGCCTTCGTCGGCTCCTGCATGGTGGACATCACGGACTTTCGCGCCGCGGCCATCCTGCTGGAGGGCAAGCGGGTGCTGCACCAGATGAAGTTCTGGACCGTGCCGCCGGACCGCGAGACCAACGTGGCCCTGGCCCGGGAGGGCATCCACGGCAAGCTGATGGAGGCGGGCGCCAACGTGCACGTGCCGGGCTGCTCGCTCTGCATGGGCAACCAGGCCCAGGTGGCCACCGGCTGCACCGCCATCTCCACCAGCACGCGCAACTTCGACAACCGCATGGGCGTGGGCGCGCAGGTGTACCTCGGCTCGGCCCAGCTGGCCACCATCACCGCCACCCTGGGCGAGCTGCCCACGGTTGAGACCTACATGGAGCACTACAAACGGCTGGTGGAGCGCGAGGAAGAGATCCGCAAGCCCCTGGTCCACCCGTAGCCCGTGCGCGATCTCCTCGGGCTGGCCTTGGCCGGCGCGCTGGGCACCGTCTGCCGCTACGCCGTGTCCACCTGGACCAAAGGCTGGCTGGGAGAGCGGTTCCCCTGGGGCACCCTGGCGGTGAACGTGCTGGGGTGCCTGCTGCTCGGCTTCGTCATGTCGGCGGCCGTGTCCACGGGGATCATGCCCAGGGCCCTGCGCCTGCCGGTGACCGTGGGCTTCTTCGGCGCCTTCACCACCATGTCCACCTTCGGCTTCGAGACCATGCACTTTATCGAGGCCAACGCCTGGGGCCACGCCCTGGGCAACGTGGGCGCCAACCTTGTGCTCTGCCTCGTCGCCACCTGGCTCGGCATCTTCGCCGGGCGGGCGCTCGGTTAGCATTTGGCCGGATTTGGCCTACACTATGCGTTGCACTGACCCACGGGACGACCCATGAAAACAATCCATCGCCTCTTGCTGTTGACCCTGCTGGCCCTGATCTGCGGAGCCTGCGTCCCCGCCTGGACCGTCATCCGCCAGGCCCCCGGCCCCAACCCCCTGCACGGCAAGGCCACCATGGCCCTGGAGCCGCTGTCCTTCGCCGGCCTGCACGTGGGCCAAAAGACCGAGGCCGATTACCAGTCCAAAAAGAGCGGCGAGCAGCAGAGCAGCTGGCAGACGGACAAGACCGAGATGGCGCAGAACTTCGCCGCCGAGCTCCAGGCGCGAAGCCAGGGGTTGGCCACGCCGGGCGCCGCGGGCGGCGGCAAGCACGCGGTGCGCGCGCGCATCGTGTTCATCGAGCCGGGGTTCTACGCCTACGTCGCGGCCCACCCCACCGAGGCGGTCATGCGCCTGCAGGTGCTGGCCCCCGGGGGCGAGGTGCTGGACGAGATCGAGGCGCGCGTGGCCGTGGAGGCCACCATGGTCTCGCCCTCCAGCGGCGGCCGCATGCGCGAGGCGGGCACGCGGCTGGGCGGCATCGCTGCCGACTATCTGCTCCAGCGTGTGGCCCAACCTTAGAGGGCGTGCCCCCTTCAAGAGAGCTACATGAATTTGATCTGTTTTTCCTCGAGCACGTCGATACAGGCGTCGACCACGAGGGGATCGTAGCGCTTCTCCCGGCCCTGGCCCAGCTCGTCCAGGGCCTTCTTCAGGCCGAGGGCGGGGCGGTAGGGGCGGTGTGAGGCGATGGCCTCCACCACGTCGGCCACCGAGAGGATGCGCGCCTCGGCGATGATCTCCGATTCGGGCAGGCCGAAGGGGTAGCCGGAGCCGTCCAGGCGCTCGTGGTGCTGCAGCACCGCCTTGGCCACCGGCCAGGGGAAGTCGATGGTCTTGAGGATGTCGTAGGCCACCCGGGGGTGCGTCTTGACGATGGCCAGCTCGGCGTCCGAGAGCATACCCGGGTTGCTCAGGATCTCCTGGGGCACGTGGATCTTGCCGAAGTCGTGCACCAGGCCCGCCATGCGCAGCCCGTCCAGCTCGTCGCTGGTCAGGCCCATCTTCTCGCCGATGGCGCAGGCCAGGTCAGCCACCCGCCGCTGGTGCCCGGCGGTGTAGGGGTCCCTCTTTTCCAGGGCCAGGGACAGCGCGTTGATGGTGGCGATCATGGTCTTCTGCAGCGAGCGGTGGTGCAGGATGTTCTTGTAGATGATGCCGGCGAGGTTACCGACGAAGTTGAGCGTCTCCACGTGCTCCTCGGTGAAGGCGCCCGGCTTGGGGCTCCACAGCTCGATGCAGCCCACGCACTCGCCGCCGCTGATCACGGGGAAGAGCAGGCGCGAGCGCACCCGCTGTTCGTTGTCGTCGCTGGCGGCGTCCTGGTCCACGTCCACGTCGGGGATATTGAGGATCTGCCGCGTCCGTACCACCCACCCCGGGTGCTTGTACTCGGCCTCCTCCTGGGCCTGGGCGCGCTCCTCCTCGGAGAAGCCGGTGGCGTAGCTGAGCTGGAGCTTTTTGTCCTCGCCCAGGAGGTAGATGGCCGCGAACTTGACCTCGACGATCTGCTCGATACTCTTTTCGACCTCCTGGGCCAGGTGGTCCAGGTCGGCGATGGGGGACAGCGTGGATGAGATGCCGCCAAGCTTTCTCAGCAGCTCAAGTCGGTCTTCCATAACGTCTCGCGTTGTGACGGATATTGCACCCACTATGGTACCATCAACCCGCCCGGCGGCAACAGCGTAGGAGAGATGGCTGACCTGGTAAAAATCGACGGAGCCCGGGGCGAAGGCGGCGGCCAGGTGCTGCGCTCTTCGCTGTCGCTGTCCATGATCACGGGCAGGCCGCTGCAGCTGGAGCGGGTGCGCGCGCGGCGCAAGAAGCCGGGCCTGCGGCTGCAACACCTCACCGCGGTGAAGGCGGCGGCCACCATCAGCGGCGCCGCCTGCCGGGGGGCCCGCCTCGGCTCGGACCAGGTGCGCTTCGAGCCGGGGGCGGTGCAGGGCGGTGACCACCGCTTCGCCATCGGCTCGGCGGGCAGCGCCTGCCTGGTGCTGCAGACCTTGCTGCCCGCGCTGCTCACCGCGGACGAGCCGAGCACCGTGACCGTCGAGGGTGGCACGCATAACCCCATGGCGCCGCCGCTGGACTTTCTGAGCGAGGTCTTCGCGCCGCAGCTCGGCCGTATGGGCGCGGCGGTGGAGCTGTCGCTGGAGCGTCACGGCTTCTACCCCGCCGGGGGCGGCCGCGTGCGGGCGACGGTGGCGCCCTGCCCTGCCCTGGCGCCGCTGCGCCTGCTGGAGCGGGGCGACGAGGAGCAGCACTCGGCCCGGGCCCTGGTGGCCAACCTGCCGAAGCACGTGGCCCGCCGGGAGCTGAAGGTCGTGGCCCGGCGGCTCGGCTGGCCGCGAGACCGGCTCGAGGTGCAGCGCGTGGAGAGCGCAGGCCCGGGCAACGCGTTGCTGCTGCGGCTGGCCTTCGAGCACGTCACCGAGATGACCTGCGCTTTCGGCCAGAGGGGCGTCCCGGCCGAGCGCGTGGCCGAGGCCGCCGTGGCCGAGGCGACGCGGTACCTCGAGGCCGACGCGCCCGTGGGTCAGCACCTGGCGGATCAGCTGCTGCTCCCCCTGGCCATGGCCGGCGCCGGAGCCTTCCGCACGCTGCCGCTGTCGGGACACACCCGAACCAACATGGAGGTCATCTCACGCTTTCTCGAGGTGCGCTTCCGCCACGAGGAGCAGCCCGATGGCTCGGTGGTCGTGGAGGTGGGCTGACCGCGGCCCGGCTGCCGACATGTTCGCGGGACTTGACACCAACGCCGAAAAGTTCAAGGAAGGGTCTATGGAAAAATGCGCCAGACACAGTTGATAGTATTGCTAGGCCTCGTCCTGCTCGTGTCCGCCTGTGACAGGAACACGGCAAAGGGCAAACCCCTGCCGGCCCCCAAGGCCGCCACCCCCACCAGGACGCCGCCGGCCAAGGCGGGCAGCGGGGGCCTCAGCGGCACCGTCGCAGAGACCATGGACTCGGCCGGGTACACCTACGTCAAGCTCAATACCGCTGCCGGGGAGCAGTGGGCCGCGGTAAGTAAGACGCCGCTGAAGATTGGACAGAAGCTGAACGTGACCAGCACCGCGGTGATGAAGAACTTCAAGAGCCCGACGCTCAAGCGCGTGTTCCCCATCATCCACTTCGGCACGCTGGGCGGCGGCAAGGCCGCCGGACCCCACGGCATGAGCAAGGGCCCTCACGGCATGGGCAAGGGCCCCCACGGCATGGGTAAGGGCAAGGGCATGGTCCACGGCAAGGGCAAGGGCATGGTCCACGGCAAGGGCAGCGGCGCTGCCGGCAAGGTGGACGTCTCCCGGGCCCACGCGGGCCTCGGTAAGAAGAAGGTGACCGTGGACAAGCCGGTCACCAAGGCCCAGGGCGCCGACGGTTACACCGTGGCGGGCCTCTTCGCCAAGAAGGCCAGCCTCAAGGACAAGAAGGTGGAGGTGCGGGGCAAGGTGGTCAAGGTCAACAAGGGCATCATGGGCCGCAACTGGCTCCACCTGCAGGACGGCACCGGCAGCGCCGCGGCCGCGAACTTCGACCTCACCGTAACCTCTCAGGGCGTCGCGACGGTGGGCCAGGTGGTGTTGATCAAGGGGGTGCTCCGGCTGAACAAGGACTTCGGCTCGGGCTACCGCTACGCGGTCATCGTCGAGGACGCCAAGGTGGTCAAGTAGCCCCTACTTGCTGACCCACTTGGCGGTCCAGTCCACCTTCAAGGTGCAGCCGCAGAAGTCTCCCGCCTCGGTGGCGGTGCCCTTGGCCGTGGTGGCCGAGGTGAACTGCCCCGTTATCTTGTGCTTGATGATGTTAAAGGCGTTGTTCTTGATCTTCACGCTGCAGGCGGTCTGACAGTTCTCCAGCTTGGCGGTGTCCTCGCAGCCGCCCTTGGTGCACTTGGTATAGTCCACGTCGTGGACCCAGATCTCGGTGCCGTTGACCAGCACCGTGAAAGAGATGTGCTCGCCCTTCCACTTGCCATCCCGAGCCAGGCCCGGCGGGCCGAGGTCCACGGCGGCGCCCTGCTCGTGCGCGGCGCCCGTGTCCTGGCCGCCGGTGCTGCCGTCACCGGGCTCGCCGGTGCCCTCGCCGGGGCAGGCCGGCAGCCACGCGAGCATCGAGCAGATCAGGATCAGGCGGAGAGGGCGCGCGGTCATTGGCGCCATGTTACCACAGGCAGGTCAGCGCTTCTGGAGGGTGCCGAGCAGGTGGCGGGCCTCCTTGCTCTTCGGGTCGGCCGCCAGGGCCTGCTCCAGCAATCGGCGCGCGTCGGCCGGTCGGCCCTGAGCCTTGCGCACCCTGGCCATGGCCACCCGTGACCAGACGAAGCGCGCGGTGTTGGGTTTTTGGGTGTAGTCACCCGCCGCCTTGAGCATGTGCCGGGCCACGCGATCCGCCTCGGCGTTCTGCCCCCGCCCCAGGGCCAGGCGCACGGCCAGCTCGTGGGACGGGATGTGGTAAGGGTTGAGCTTGGTCGCCTTGCGCGTCCACTGGTCGGCCTCCTTGAGCTTTCCCTGCTCGAAGAGCACCCGGGCCAGGTTGTGGTTCACGTCGAAGTAGTAGGGGCTCAGCTCCACCACCTCGCGGTACGCCTTCTCGGCGCGGCCCAGGTGGCCCAGCTTCCACAGGGCGCCGGCCCGGCGGTAGCGGCCCGGCAGGTTGCCGGACCAGGTGGCCTCGGCCGAGCGAAAGGCGCGCTCCGCCTGCTCCACCTGGCCGCGTTTGTAGGCGCGCTCGCCGCGATCGACGTAGATGTTGGCCACCCAGTCCGAGAGGGTGACGGCGAAGATCAGGCCGAAGGTCATGCCGACCACCACGCTCAGGGTCAGGCGCAGGGGCCAGGAGCTGAGGTCCAGCGAGCGGGCGGGGGCGGGCTCCTTGGCGGCCACGCGCTCGGCGGCCAGGGCCAGGCCGGGCACCGCCCAGAACATGAACAGCGGCGGCAGAAAGCGGAGACTCACCTCCACCAGGCCGTGGGCCACCATGCCGAGCATGGCCGCCGCGGCCGCCACGAGCAGCGCACGCAGTCCGGGATCCTCCACCCGCGTCATGGCCCGCAGGGGCCGCACGACGAAGAGCCCCACCAGCAACAGCCAGGCGAGCAGGCCGAGGACGCCGGACTCCACCTGCACCTCCAGGGGCTCGCTCACAGCGGCCTCGGCGTGGTACTCGTTGCGTGGGAACTGGCTGGCCAGCTCGGCTGTTCGGTAAGCCGGCAGGTGAAGCGGAAAGGTCCCCAAACCCTTGCCGACCAGGGGATTCTCGGCGGCCATCTTCAACGCGGCCTTGTAGATCAGCACTCGTTTTTGGGTCGTGGATCCCTTGAGGTCCACCAGGCGTGCCTGCTCGCCCGGATCCAGCATGCCGCGGGTCAGCGCGAGCACCATGCCGGCCATGATCACCACGGCCAGGGCCACGGGCACTGCCACCATGATCAGCGCGCGCTTGCGGCTCGCCGGGTCGCTGGTCTGGTCGGCCTCGGCCTTGCGACCCGCGGCCCAGATGCCGACGACCGCCACCAACACCGCGACCACCATGGCCCCGATACCGGCGCGGCTGAGGGTGGCTACGGCTCCCGCCAGGCTGAGCACCAGGGACAGGCCGAGCAGGACCCGGTTGCGCGTGCTCGCCTCGAAGAGGCGGAAGGCGGCAATGTTCAGCGGCACGCAGGCCACGAGGAACGTGACGAAGATGTTCGGATGGTGCGCCGTGGACGACACGCGGAAGTGCCCCACCCTGCCCGCGGCCTGGAACGGATCGATGTGGACGAACTGCAGCAAGCCGTAGATCGACATCACCGCGGCCGAGGCCAGCAGCAGGGCCAGCCCCAGCTTGAGGTCGCGCCGCCGGGACAGCAGGGCGGGCAGCAGCAGCAAAAACCCCACGCCGGCCAGGCGCCTGCTGATCACCGGGAGCCCCTCGTTGATGTAGGGGCTCAACGCCAGCGTGGCCAGCCAGACGAGCATGTTGAACACCAGCACGCCGTTGGTGAAGTTGAGCCCCATCTCATCGCGGTCCTCGACGATGGCGATCCAGAGCCAGCCCATGGCCGTGAAGGCCACGCAGCCCACCAGCACCACGCTTTTGACCTGGTTTGCGTAAAAAGCCCAGGGGAACACCGCCAGTGGGACCAGCACAAACAGGCTGAGCAGGCCGATCTTGAGCACGCGTTGAAGGGTGGAGTCCATCCGCTATCCGAAGATTGAATGAAGACGAAACATACCCGAAAACCAACGCATTGGCCACGCTACGAATCGCTCCATGCCCTTTCCCGAGCCTTGCGGCAGCCCCAACCAATGCACGCCCCCCACCGGCATCGTAGCCCCAACCGTTGAACGAATTCCCAACATGAGCAGCCCTCCCTCGTTGGGGGAGGGTTTGGGAGGGGGGTTATAATAAAAAAAAGGACGGAGCCGAAGCTCCGTCCTTTAAGGCTTACAGCCGAACAGCGCCTAGCGGCGGCGCCTCCGCACGACCATCAGGCCGAGCAGCAGGAGGGTACCGAGCAGGCCGCTGGTGGCCTGGTTCGAACCCACGCGGCAGTCACAGCCGTCGTCGTACAGACCGTAGGTCTCCATACCAGCCAGGGTGGTATTGGGGCCCACGTCAGCAGTGACGCTCCAGCTCTTGAGCTGACCGGCGGCGTTGGAGTCGATGGAGACCATCCACTTGCCGGCGACAGGCTCGCCAGAGAACGCCAAAAGTGACTGCACAGTCGCCAGACCATTGGCCCCGAAGGCGCCCTTGATCCCGCTCTTGCCCGCAGCCTTGCTCCTCGCGCCGTCCACGATAAGGACCCTCGTGCCAGTCGGCGAGGTCAGGTAAACCTTGACCTTGGCGGCATCTGAGGTGGCGATGTCGAGCTGGACGTTGAGGCGCTGGACGAGGCCCTCGCTCTCCACGAAAGCAACCTTGCTCTTCAGATTTCCACTGAAGACCATGGGAGCATCAACGGCCTGAGTCAGAGTCTTGGTAATCAGCGGCGCCTCGTTGTCAGCGATGGCCCGGTGCCCGGACACGCCGAGCCACAGTGCCATTGCACCGACGAAGCACAGGACTCCGACCCCCACAATAACTTTCGAACGTTTCTTGGTCATGACATACCCCTTTCTAGGGTGAAAACAGGTTGTAACTTGGACTCCCAACACAGGAGTCCAGACTTTCACTGAGGATAACGGAAGAAACCCATGGCGTCAAGGCAGATACTCCCAGTAATTTAAGGGAATTTCATTCCTGTTTTCGGTGCATAACTATTTGGAATCACGCTACTTGCGTCGTTTCGCCCAAGTAAGCGCGGCTACTTGTCAGTGACGACAGGGACTGTAACCCCGATCACACTTGAGTAATCAATTGCGATATCGAGCACATGTCCTCCTTGCCCTGTATTCCGCTGCAAGGCATGGAAACGGTTGGGCTCCTGGTGCCGTCGTGCTATGACCTCCTGGTGCGTGCGCGACTGTCGATCTGGATCCCTTGCCTCGTATTGGCCCTCCTCTACTCGTACTGGCTGTACGACGAGATCCTACATTGCTTCTTCATCCTGGACGACTTCGTCTGGCTGGACTGCGCGCGTCAGGCCCAGAAGGACCTGTCCCAGGTCTTCGGCCTGGAGATCAGCAACTTCTTCCGCCCCGTGGCGCACCTGTACTTCGCTGCAATGTATGCGATCTTCGAGACAATCCCGCCCCCTTATCATGTGGGAAACCTGGTGGCCAACGCCCTGTGCGCCACCTTGCTGGCGCACCTGACCTACCTGTTTTCGGGTGAGCGCTGGACCGGCCTGCTGGCGGGGCTGCTGTTTGTCGTCATCCCCACCTACACCGAGATCATGGTCTGGATCTCGGCCATCACCGAGCCGATCCACACCATCTTCTTACTGTTGACGCTCATCGGCTGGTACCACTACCTGGTGGGGCCGAAGCCGCTGAGGCTGGCCCTGGTGGTGCTGGCCTTCCTGGCCGCCCTCGGCTCCAAGGAGAGCTCGGTGGTGGTGCTGCCGCTGATGGTGCTGACCCACTTCGGCCTGACGGCTACCGGCAGAACGCGCAAGATCTCACCGTGGATCTACCTCCCCTTCGCCCTGATGCTCCTGGCCTACCTCATCTTCCAGTACGGGATCCAGCAGAAGAGCTACCTGGTCAAGACCGGGGTCTACGAGATCGGGCCCCAGGGGCTGGTGGTGCTCGGCATGAGCGTGTGGCACATCCTCCAGGACGCCTGGCCGCCTCTGGCTGCGGCCCTCACCGGTGCGGCGATCACCAGGATCCGGGCCGCCGACGCCAGACCGTACCTCCGCCCGGCGGGGATCCTGCTCGGCGCCCTCGTGGTCTCGCTGCTGCCCTACACCATGTTCGGCAGCGGGCACCTGCCGGGGCGATACTTCTACCTCGGATCCATGGTCATGTCCCTGGCCGGCGCCCTGGCCCTGGCCGTGGTGCGGCGGCGCAGCAGGACCACGGGGTACGTGCTGGCAGCGGTGGCGCTCCTCGGCATGGCCGTCAACACCTACCGCATCTCGGGCCGGGAGAACGCGCGGTACACCCGGGTGGCCACGGAGACGAGCCAGTTCATCACCCACGCCGCCCACCTGCCCCCCATCGACACGCCGATCATCATCGTGGACGGCCGCCTCTGGGGCCAGCACCTCAAGGGCGCCATGCGGCTCTTCCGGTCCAAGGACAAGCCGGTGGTGCGGTTCTTCAACATGAAGTACAGGCAGCTGCCGCCCGTGTGGCGCCGTAACAGCGTATGGCAGTGGGACTCGCACCTGTTGAAGTTCCGGGAGCTAATGCCGCCGCGGCCGAAGAAGGGAAAGAAGAAGTAGCAAGAGTATTAGCAAGTGCCCGGCGCGGGTCCTGTCGCCGGGCAGCCGTGCGCCACGATGGCGCGCGTTTACATACAGGTGCAACGCGCACGTGGGGGACCGAGTGTTGCGGTGGCTGCGCAAGAAGTACCCCAAAACCGGGGTGAGGAAGCTGCTCGCCCGACACTTCCGGTGTCACAGTATTCGACGCCGGAGGGTTCCACGGGGCGGCAATACGGAGCTGTTTCTCCTGGATGTGATCCGGGTGAAGCGGTACCGGCTTGCCTGGTTGAGACCTCCCGACTACACCATGGCTTCTGGAGAGCCGGATGCGTAACGAAAGGCGCACGTCCGGTTCGGAAGAAGGTCATGAGAAACCTACCCTGGCAACGGGGCAAGGCGCTCATGGCCCATCTTACCCAGGCTGTGTCAGCGTCCTCGGCCCCCGCCGCAAGCGGCGGGATTAGCCGCTTCTGGAGGTGCTGGCGCCCGGGTACATCCATGGCCACCAAGGGGGCTGATAAAGGGGAAGCGTGGCACTGGCTTCTGGCCGGGCAGTGGTCCAGGTCTGGCCGGCCGGCTTCTGGTCGCACCGCAGGTCCGGGCGGGCTACACGGTTGTGTAGCATCCT
>PVBE011116199.1_pt1 | contig 20445 bp, 15 predicted proteins | sample 1631181 | NCBI WGS metagenome assembly PVBE01 (sample SAMN08397723, study PRJNA350692) | Marine metagenome, whole genome shotgun sequencing project. | isolation source: water | place: Pacific Ocean | collected 2012-04 | reverse complement strand
GCTGGGCCACGGAGCGCGGCTTCGGGTGGCAGAACGGGTGCCGCCCCGCCATGAGCTGGAAGAGCAGCACGCCCAGCGACCAGACATCGGTGCTGGCCGTCAGGCGACGCTCCCGCCATTGCTCCGGCGCCATGTAGGACGGCGTGCCCTGCAGGCCATGGCTGGAGATGCCGTCCCGGGAAAGCTCCATGGCGTCCACGGCTGTCAGCAGCGTGCCGGTCTCGCTGCGGCGCAGGGGGTTGATGGCCTGGGAGAGGCCGAAGTCCAGCACGCGAGCGCGTCCGTCCCGAGGGATCACCACGTTGTTGGCCGTCAGGTCCAGGTGCAGCACCCCCCTGCCGTGGGCCTCATGCAGGGCGCCGGCCACGGCCAGACCGAGGCGGACGGCCTCGGCCAGGCTCTGCCCCTCCTCCAGCATGCGCTGCTGCAGCGTCTGGCCCTCGATGTACTCCAGCGCCATGTAGGGCGTGCCCCGGTGCTCGCCCACGCCGTAGAGGGTGACGATGTGGGGGTGGTTGAAGCGCGCGGTGTTGCGGGCCTCCACGAGGAACCCCTCCACCGCGGCGCGTGAATCCAGCAGGTGGGCGTGGATCACCTTCAGCGCCACCTTGCGCCCCAGGCGCGTGTCCCGGGCCAGGTAGACCTCGCCCATGCCGCCACGCCCCACGCGGCGGATGACCCGGTACTGGTCCACCCGATCCCTGGCCTGCAGCGTCGAGCCGCTCCCCTCGTCGGACCCGCGGGCCACGAGCGTCGTGTCCCCGGACGGGGGCTGATCCGCGTCGCCGGACTCCTCCACCAGGGTGGCGCCGGAGAGTTCCAGCAGCGTGTCGGGCGCCGCCTCGGCCCCGTCGGCGCGCACCAGCGAGGAGAGCAGCGACCGGCAGGCATCGCAGGCCGCGACGTGCCCCTCCACGGCGGCCATTTCTTCCCGGGAGAGGGCTCCCTCGAGGAACGCTGCGACGGTGTTTTCGTCAGGGCAGGCCATGGGCTGAATTTGGATTCTATTGTGGGCGGCCTGTGGCTACAATCTCCATATGCACCCAATGGCCCTGGCATTCCTGGACAGCTGGATCTGCGAAGGCGACCGACAGCGTTGCGAACCCCTGGCGTTGGAGGCGGCCCTGGATCAGCTGGTGGCCGCGGCCACCGTGGCCTGGCCCGGGCTCGAGCTGGAGCCCGCGCGGCTGGCGCGCCACCTGGCGGCCGTTGTGCCCGGCGACGCGGATCCCGTGGAGCACCTGACGTCGGCTGGAGCAGTCGCCGCGGCTTCTGGGGCTCCGCCTGCACGAGCTGTGTGAGCGGCAGCAGACCCGGGTGCTGCTGTTCGTGGACCAGCTGGAGGAGTTGTACACGCTGGTCGACGAGCGCCGCCGCGCGCCATTCCTGCGCGCCGTCATCGGGATCTCTGACGACGCCCGGGACCCGGTGCGCCTGGTCTTCACGCTGCGTGACGACTTCCTCGGTCGCCTGGCCGAGCTGCCCGAGGCGCGGCGCGCCCTGGGCGGCATTACCCTGCTGGGCAAGCCGGGGCCGGAGGAGCTGGCGAAGATCCTGTTAAAGCCGCTGGCCGCCGTGGACCACGCCTTCGACGACGACGACCTGGTGACCGACATGGTGCGGGCCGTGCAGGGCGAGGCGGGGAGCCTGCCGCTGCTGCAGTTCGCCGCGCGCATGCTCTGGGACCGCCGCGATCGCGACCGCCGGCTGCTGCAGCGCCAGACCTATGAGGCCATGGGCGGCGTGGAGGGGGCGCTGGCCTCCCACGCCGACGGCGTGCTGGACCGCATGGCGCCGGGGCAGGTCCGGGTCGCCCGGGAGCTTCTGCTGCGGCTGATCACCCCCGAGCGCACGCGACGGATGCTGCCGCGGCAGATCCTGCTGGACGAACTCGGCCCGGACGCGGAGGGCGCGCTCGACGCCCTGATCGAGGCGCGGCTGGTCTCGGTGGGGCGCTCACCCGCCGGGCCGGAGCCCATGGTGGAGCTGGTACACGAGGCCCTGGCCCAGCGCTGGGGCAGACTGACCCGCTGGCTCGACGAGGCCCGCGAGGACCTGCAGTTTCTGGACGAGGTGTCCAAGGCGGCCGCCCTCTGGGAGCGGCGACAGCGGCGGGACGACGAGCTCTGGCGGGGCGCGACGCTGGCCGACGCCCTGCGGCTGCAGGCGCGTTGCTCCACGCGCGTGCCGGCCGGCGTGTCTCGCTTCCTCGAGGCCAGCCACCAGCTGGAGCAGCGCAGCTCGCGCCGCCGCAGGCGCCTTCGCTGGCTCAGCGCCGGGGCTTTGGTGCTGGTGACACTCGCCTCCCTGGCCGCGGCCTGGGCCCTGGCCGACCGGGAGCGTGAGGCCCATCAGCAGCGGGATCGGGCCGAAAAGCAGCAGCGGCAGGCCCGGGCGCGCTTCGCCGAGGCGGCCCGCGAGGGGGCGCGTTCAGCGCTGGCGCGGCGAGCCCTGCTGGAGGCCAGGGCCAAGGTGCGGACCTCGCTGGAGGCCGGCGACGGCGCGCTCTCGCGGGTGCTCTGGTGGCGGCTGTCCCGGGAGCCGCTGCGCTGGCGTCATCAGCTGGGCGCCTCGATCTACGCCGTCGCCTTGTCGCCGGACCGCAGGACCGTGGCGGCGGCGAGCCCCAACCGCGCCGTCTACATCTTCGACACGCGGACCCGGGCCATGCGCGTGCTGCGCGGCCACGGCGACCAGGTCTCCTCGCTGGCCTTCGGGCCCCGGGGGGCGGTGCTGGCCTCGGGGGGTTGGGGGACGCGGATCCGCCTCTGGGACCCCGGGCGAGGGACCTCGGTGCCCCTGGGCAAGCCCGGGGCCGTCTTCGGGCTGGCCATCAGCCCCGACGGCAAGGTCCTCGCAGCGGCGAACCGGGGCCGGTCCGTGGAGCTGTGGGACCTGACCGCTCGAAAGCTGATCCGACGCCTGGAGGGCCACCCGGGGGACGTCCGCGTGGTGGCGTTCGCTCCCCGAGGCCACGCGCTGGCCTGCGGCTGCCGTGGCGGCCGGGTGCGCCTGTGGGACTCCCGCACCTGGACCCACCGCGACCTGGAGGGGCACACCAAGACCGTGGCCTCGTTGGCCTTTGACGCCAAGGGGCGGCGGCTCGCCTCGGGGAGCTGGGACCGCACCGTCCGCGTCTGGGATCTGCCCGCCGGCAAGCAGCGGCTGATGATCCGCGGGCACGGCGGCGCCGTCAGCGGGGTGGCGTTCGTCGACAGTGGCGCGGCCCTCGTCTCGGCCAGCTGGGACCGCACCCTGCGGCGGTGGGACGCCGCCACCGGACAGGCCCGGGGCGCCCCCCTGCGCCACGGCGGACAGATCGCGGCGCTGGCGGCCGGGGGAGGGCTGGTGGTCACCGGCGGCTGGGACAAGACCCTGCGTCTCTGGCGGCGACCGGCGGGGCACTCCTTTCGGGAGGCGGGGCACACCGGCGCGGTGTACGGCCTGGCCTTCAGCCCCGACGGCCGGCGGCTATTGTCCAGCAGCGCTGACAAGACCATCCGGGAGTGGGACGTGACCACGGGGCGGCAGCGACGCGTGCTGAAGGGCCACGGGGCCGGGGTCGTCGCCCTGGCCCTCAGCCCCGACGGCGCGGTGCTCGCGTCGGGCAGTGAAGACCGCTCCATCCGACTCTGGGATCCGGCGTCGGGCGTGGAGCTGAGGTCCCTGTACGGGCACGCCTCTGACGTGACCGCCCTGACCGTGAGCCCCGACGGGCGAGTCCTCGCCTCGGGCAGCGTGGACCAGACCGTGCGCCTGTGGGACCTTTCCACGCACGGTCCCCTGCGCGTCTTGCGCGGCCACGTCGCCACCATCCGTGGGCTCGACTTCAGCCCCGACGGCGGACGGCTCGCGTCGGGCGCCCAGGACGCCACGGTGCGGCTATGGGACGTCGCCAGGGGTCGCGCGGGGCGGGTGCTGCGCCTGCACAAGGGCGGCGTCTTCGGGGTGTCCTTCGCCGCGGACGGCAAGCGGCTCGTCACTGGCAGCGTGGACCGGACGGTGAAGCTCTCCGACCTCGCCGCTGGCACCCACCGCACCCTCAGCACCCACGAGGGCAGGGTCTACCACGCCGTCCTCGGCCCGCGTGACAAGCTGGTTGGGATCCCGGTCTCCAGCGGCGTGGCCACGCTGCAACCGTTGGATGGCAGGCCGGCGGTGCAGCTGCGCGGGCACCGGTCCGAGGTCAACAACATCATCTTCAGCCAAAACGGAGCGCTGGCTGCAACGGCCAGCGACGACGGGACGGTGAGGCTCTGGGAGACCGACACGGGCCGGCCTTACTGGCGGGCCCCGCTGATGCTGGCCCGACCTGCGCGGCTGCTGGTTCGCCGGGGGTGGCGCGCGCTGACCGCGGGCGCCCCGGCCGGCTCCCCGCTGGGAGCGCGCTGCCAGGCGGCCGTTGAGCGGCGCGCCCTGGAGGCCTCGGCGGCCCACCGCTCGCCGCTGGTCTGCCTCCGCGCGTCGGGCGGACAGGTGCAGCTGTGGGATCGGGTCGCGGACCGCCTGCTCTGGTCCCGCGAGGTGAAGGCCGCGGAGCAGGTGGCGGCGCTCCCGGGCGGGTGCGCGGTGCGTGCCGGTGGCCGGCTAGTCCTGGTCGACCGCGCCGGGGTGGAGAAGGTCCTGGCAGAGGACGCCCGGGCCATCTCAGCGGACCGGGGCACGCTGCTGGTGGCCCGGCCCGGCGTGGTCGCCGCGCGAGACGCCGCGGGGCGCCCCCTGTCCAAAACGCCCTGCGGTCCGGGTGTCAGCGCGGCGGCCAGCCTGGGCCGCGGGCGGCTGGTCATCGGCTTCAGCGAGGGAACCCTGGAGGTCAGGGGGCCGGCGGGCGTGGAGCGGACCCTCGGCGGCGCCCCGTCCAGCGCCGTGGTGCGGATCATCGGCGGTCCGGCGGGGACCCTGATCTCCGGCCATGCCGGCGGGTTCGTCGGTATCTGGGACCTCACCACCGGCTCGTTGCTGGATCGACTGCAGCTCCACGGGCCGGTGGTCCACCTGCTGCTCGAGGGGGGCAAGCTCCACGCCGCCACCGAGCTGGGCCACCACGTGACCCAGGACCTGTCGGCCCTCACCGGGAGCCACTGCCAGCTGCTGCGGCGAGTCTGGCGGGAGGTGCCGGTGGTCTGGGAGCACGGCGCCCCGCAGCTGAAGGCGCCGCCGCGCGGGCACCGCTGCTTCCTCACGGCTCCATCAACGCGCCCAGATCGTCCAGGTCGTCCACCCGCACGCCCCGGGCGCGCAGCGCCTCCCTGAGCGCGCGCACGGTCTCGTCGAAGAAGGCGTCGGTGGCGCAGTGCTCCAGGCCGTGCTCCCGGTAGAGGTCGGCCACCAGGTCGGTGAAGTACATGCGGTCCACGCGCACGGCGCGCACGTACGGCGCCACGCGCTCGGCCACCACCTCGACGTTCATCGGCAGCGCGGGCTGGATCAGCGCGATAGTACTGACCCCCGCGGCGTGGAAGGCTTGCAGCGCCTCGAACCGCTCCTCCACGGGGTCGGCGCCGGGCTCGAAGATCAGGCGATAGCGGTCCATGTCGGTGGGGATGGAGAAGCCCACCAGCGCGCGATCGAAGCGCTGGATCAGCTCCAGGTCCTCGAGGATGCGCGCCGAGCGGGTGAGCAGCGCCGGCGCGAAGTTGGCGCCGAGCAGCACCTCCAGGCAGCGGCGCGTGACGCGGTAGCGCCGCTCCACGGGCTGGTAGGGATCGGTGAGGATGGGGCACATGCGCACGACGCCGGGGGGCAGGCGGCGCACCTCCTCGCGCAGCACCTCGGCGGCGTTGACCTTGACGTCGAGGTAGCGCCCCCACTGCACCCGGGGCAGCCCCTCGAGGTGGCGCGAAAAGTCCGCCCGCTGCTGCACGTAGCAGTAGGGGCAGCCGATCATGCAGCCGACGTAGGGGTTGAGGTAGTAGTGGCCGCGGCCCTCGGAGATGAGCACCTGGTCCACCCGCACCTCACGCAGGGCGGTCTTGCGCCCGGTCACCGGCCGCTCGAAAACGGGCAGGCGCCCCTCGCGGCGGCGCACCACGGCCACCACGTGGTCCACCAGGGCGCGGTGCCCGGCGGTCATGGGCGCGTCGCCCTCGAACTGGCGGCGGGCGCAGACGTTGAAGCGGGCGGTGCGCGCGTAGCAGTCCAGGGCGTCGTCGCGCTGCTCCAGCTCCAGCAGCAGCACAGCGTCGCGGCGCTCGTAGGTCAGGCAGATGCCCTGCTCGGCGTCCCAGCTCGCCAGGTGAAAGCCCCTCCGCGGGCGCCCGTCCAGCAGGGGCCCGAGCAGGTCACGGGCCAGCTCGTCCACAAGTCGCTGTACCGGCTCGAGGGTCATGCCGTTGATTATACGCCGGGGCGGCGGCCGCGGTCAGGGCAAAGGGGGTCGCGCCGTGCCGTTTTGAGATAGCTCACAGGGGTGATGAGTTGATAGAGTTGTCCGGCGTCCGCGGTGACGTGCAGCAAACAGGGGACAAGATGAGCGCCTCCATACTTGTGGTCGATGATGAGAGGGCCTTCCTCGATAGCGTCGTGCGCATGCTGCGCATCGAGGGCTTCGAGGAGTTCGAGGCCCAGGACGACCCCACCCGGGTGCCCGCCCTGCTGGGCGAGCGCGCCTTCGACGTGGCCTTCCTCGACGTGACCATGCCCGGCCTCGGCGGCATGGAGCTGTTGCAGATCATCAAGGAGAAGAGCCCCCGCACGGAGTGCGTCATGGTCACGGCCCACGAGAGCGTGCCCCTGGTGATCCAGGCCATGAAGGCGGGGGCCTACGACTACCTGGTCAAGCCGGTGACGCCGGACCAGCTGACCCACACCCTCAACCGCGCCCTGGAGCACGCCCATCTTCTGCGCGAGCTGCGGCAGACCCAGGCCCAGCTGGTGCAGTCGGAGAAGGTGGCGTCCCTGGGCCAGCTCGTGGCGGGCATCGCCCACGAGATCAACACTCCCCTGGGCGCGGTCTGCAGCGCCAGCGAGACCACCGCCCTGGCCGTGGAGAAGTTGCGCGCGACCCTGGACCGGGACTTCCCCGGAGCGCGCCAGGACAACCGGCGCCTGCGGCGGGCCCTGCGCGCGCTGGACGAGGCGGGCCAGATCATCACCCGCGGCAGCGAGCGCGTCTCCGAGGTGGTGTCGCGGCTGCAGGCCTTCGCCCGGCTGGACGAGGCCGAGGTCAAGCCCATGGCCCTGCGCGAGGGCCTGGAGACCGCCCTCGCCCTGCTGCAGCACCTGGTCCCGGAGCGGGTGACCGTGGTCACCGACTACGGGCCCACGCCACAGATCGTCTGCAACCCGCGGCAGCTGAACCAGGTCTTTTATAATCTGTTGCTCAACGCGTGCCAGGCCATGGACGGCCCGGGCGAGATCCGCGTCACCACCGCCACCAGCGGCGACCGCGTCATCGTGATCATCCGCGACGACGGCTCCGGCATTCCCCAGGGCAACCTGAGCCGGATCTTCGACCCCGGCTTCACCACCCGCGGCGTGGGGGTCGGCGCGGGCCTCGGCCTGGCCACCTGCTACCGCATCGTCAGGGACCACGGCGGCGAGATAACCCTGACCAGCGAGCCGGGCGTGGGCACCACCGTGACCCTGATGCTGCCGGTGAGACACGCCACGTCGACGCCGCCAAAGGAGCAGCGATGAACCCGTCGATCCTGGTGGTGGACGACGAGCACGCCTTCGTCGACAGCGTGGTGCGCATGCTGCGCCTGGAGGGCTACGACGACTTCACGCCGGTGACCGACTCCAACACGGTGCCCGACCTGCTGGCGTCCAGGCGGTTCGACGTGGCCTTCCTCGACATCACCATGCCGGGCCTCGACGGCCTGGACCTGCTCAAGGTGATCAAGGAGCGCAGCCCACACACCGAGTGCGTCATGGTCACGGCCAACGACGGCATCTCCCTGGTGATCAAGACCATCCGCGCCGGCGCCTACGACTACCTGGTCAAGCCGATCACCCCCGAGCAGCTGACCCACGCCCTGGACCGCGCCCTGGAGCGGCGGCGCCTGGTGGAGGCCCTGGCGCTCAAGTCGGAGCTGTCGCTGCAGACGGCCCTGGACGACGCGGGCGCCTTCCGCGAGATCCTCACCGACGACAGGCGCATGCTGCGCCTGCTGCGCGAGGCCGAGCTGCACGCCGGCTCCGAGATCCCGGTGCTGGTCACCGGTGAGACCGGCACCGGCAAGGAGCTTCTGGCCCGGGCGGTGCACCGCAGCAGCGGCCGGGCCTGCGGCCCCTTCGTGCCGGTGAACATGCTGTCGCTGTCGTCGTCGCTGTTCGAGTCGGAGTTCTTCGGCCACACCAGGGGCGCCTTCACCGGCGCCGACCGCGACAAGGCGGGGTTTTTGGCCCAGGCCCGGGGCGGCACCCTGTTCCTCGACGAGATCGGCGACCTGCCGATGGAGATCCAGGGCAAGCTGCTGCGGGTGCTGCAGGAGGGCGAGTACGTGCCGGTGGGCCGCACCAGCCCGCGTCAGGCTGACGTGCGCTTCGTGGCGGCCACCAACCAGGACCTGCCGAAGCTGGTGCAGCAGCGCCGCTTCCGCAAGGACCTGCTCTACCGGCTGCTCTTCGCCCACCTCGAGCTGCCGCCCCTGCGCCGGCGCCGGGGGGACGTGCCCCTGCTGGCGGCCCACTTCCTCGAGGCCCGGGACGCCAGCCTCTCCCGCCGCGCCGAGGAGGTGCTCTGCGCCCACAACTGGCCGGGCAACGTGCGCGAGCTCAAGGGGGTCGTGGAGGCCGCGGCCAACCTGGCCCTCGGCGGCAAGATCCTGCCCGAGCACCTGCGCCTGGACGGCAAGGGCGTGTCGGAGACGGTCATGGGCCAGCCCGCCGAGGTGGGCGCCATGGAGCCGCTGGCCGATGTGGAGCGGCGGCACATCCTGGCGGTCTACGAGGCCACAGGGCACAACAAGAGCAAGACCGCCCGGGTGCTCAAGATCGGCCTGCAGACCATCCACCGCAAGCTCAAGGCCTACGGCGTGAAGTAAAAAGGTTGCGAGTAGAGGCGTCACAAAAAAACAGAAGTCGATCACCTCGTCTCTTCGTCCCCGTGATTTAATAAGGGGCGTTTATCAAGACGACCACCATGGAGGGGACTGTAATGAGGGAAAAGACGAGGTACGTTTCTATTCTGCTGCTTTCCGGATTCATCACGCTGGCCGGCGGGTGCGAGTTTCTGGAGGATACTTTCGGCCTCGGGGATGATCCGCCGGCGGTTGACAGCGGCGGCGACGCTGGCGTCAACGGCGACGGCACGGTCGGCATCGACGGCAACGCCGGTGACAGCGGCGTGGGCACAGCATAGGTCGCCACCTCCAACGGGATCACGGTGACGGTGACCCTGCCCAAGGGCGGCGGTGTCCCCCTGCCGTTTTCCCCTGAAAAGCTTACGCTGAGTGTCAAGCCCACCGGCACGGTACCCGAACCGGACGCCAAGGAGGTGCGCAACCTGGCCGGTGTGCTGTTTCAGATTGGGCCCGGCGCCCAATTCAAGGAGATGGTGCAGGTGCAGGTGGATATCCCTGCGGGCATCGTCAAGAGCGGCGAGCGCGTCGGCTTCGTCTTCTTCGACGCCAAGGCCAAGGAGTGGTTGCCCCAGGCAGCCTCCGTCAAGATCCTGTCCGACGGCAGCACCCAGCTCACCGCCTGGGTCACCCACTTCTCCATGTTCGGCCTCTGGGGAACCAAGCCGGGCGTGGATGGGGTGCAGGTCACGTATTCCGGGGCCAGCAACAACAACATCACGTTCAAGGTCTACGGCCAGGACCCAGCGGCACCCACTGCGTGGGCAGCACCTCGTACACCTGCGGCACCGACAGCTCTGGCTGCACCGTGGTCAAAAACTCCAAGTACTGCACCAGCGGCTGCAACGCATCCACAGGGGTGTGTAACACCTGCGCCGCCAACAACTGCACCAGCAATAACTGGACCAGCGGCTACCACTGCGTGGGGTCGGCCTCCATCCTCTGCACCACCAACAGCTCCGGGTGTACGGTCGTTTCGAGCACCCAGTCCTGCTCCAACGGGTGCAGCAGCTCCACGGGCAAGTGCAACAACAAGGTATGCAACGCCGGCTCCAAAAAGTGCGACTACACCGGCACCTGGGTGCAGACCTGCAACAGCAGCGGCTCGGGGTGGTCCAACACCAAGTACTGCGCCGGCGCGGCCAACGCCACCGGCTCCTGCTCCGGGGGCGTCTGCAAGATCACCTGCAAGGCACCGTACAAGGATTGTGACAGCAACATGAGCAACGGCTGCGAGATCCCGGTGGGCCGACCGAACAGCTGCAACAAGTACGGCCAGACCAACCCCACCAACCCCACCGGGTGCGGCACCCCCCACTGCGGCACCTCCTCTGACCCGTACAATCAAAATCAGACAGGCAACTGGTACTGTGCCTTCTGCGACCACTGCCACAAGTTCGCCACGGGCTATTCCTGGTGCCTGTATGGCTCCATGGGCAACGGCGTCTTCTCCCCACAAACCTGCACCAACTGCTGCAAGGCCGGTCAGGTGGACAAGGTCTGCTATTAGTCACTTCCTTGTGACGAGATCTTGGCATACCCCAAAATGGCACGCCTGCAAAATACATCCGTAATCTCTGATAGATAACCTTCGCCCGTACCATCCTGGAGTGGTACCCCGTACCGCGGTGGTACCCCGCGCCGTGGAATATCCATGGCTTGGCGCGCCGCCGGACCTGGCACGCTCGTCGCAATGAAGCCGGGCCATGTTGAAGATCCTCGTCGTCGATGATGAAGCGGCCCAGCGAGACACCCTCTGCCGGGGGATCCGCCTCATGGGGCACCACTGCCTCCCCGCGGCGGACAGCCGCGAGGCCCTGGCCCAGCTCGATGTGCGCCCCCCGGACGTGTTGGTCACCGACATGACCATGCCCGGGGGGTCGGGGCTGCAGCTGATCACCCGCGCCCGCCGGCTGCGGCCGGGGCTGCCGGTGATCATCATCTCGGGGCTGCTCTCCAACAGCGATCTCGAGGCGGCCCGGGACCTCGGCATCCCGGTGCTGCAGAAGCCCTTCGACCCGGATCAACTCCAGGACGCCATCCAGGGATTGACCCGCGGCAGGCCCTGCCGCTGACCGAAAACTGAAGAAGGAAAAGACAGGAGCGCAGATGAAACCGATCCAGCCATTGATCCTTGTGGGGCTCCTCGGCCTGGTCCCGGCGTGCTCGGTCTCCCGGGCCGAGCCGAAGAAGGAAAAGGCCCCGGCGCCCAGGGCTGCCCCCGTCGCCCCGGCGGTCGTGGTCAAGGTGGCCCCCGCCCGGACCAGCCGCTTCACCGAGGAGGTCTTCGTCCAGGGGCGCACCGTGGCCGACGCCGACCTGACCTACTCCGCCGAGGTGCCGGGCACGGTGGAGTCGTTGCGCCTGGAGCCGGGCTCGCGCGTGCGCCGCGGCCAGGTGCTGGCGCGCATCGACTACCGCTCCCTGCGGGCGCGCGCCGACGCCGCCCGGGCGCGGCTCACCCTGCAGCAGAAGACCTGCCGCCGCCTGACCACCCTGCGCCAGGGCGACCTGGTGCCCCAGGACCAGCTGGACCGTGCAGAGGCGGCCAGGGTTGCCGCGGACGCCGAGCACAAGATCGCCCTGGCCAACCTGGGCAAGAGCGTCATCCGCGCTCGGCGCGGCGGCGTGGTGGTGCGCCGCTTCGTGCGCAGCGGCGAGTACGTGGCGCCGGGCGCGCCGGTGCTGCGGGTGGTGGACCTGGACCGGGTGGTGGTGGAGGGGCAGGTGCCCGAGTCCCTGGTCTCGTCCGTGAACCGGGGCGCCGCCGCCAGCGTGCGCATCCGCGCCCTGGGCCGCACGGTCAAGGGCAAGGTGCACGCGGTGCTGCCCGTGGCGGCCGACGGCAGCCGCACCTTCAAGGTGCGGATCAAGCTGAAGAACCCGGGCCACGCCATCCTCGTCGGCATGGCCGCCTCGGTGAAGATCGCCGTGCGCACTCACGCCGCGGTGGTGCTCGTGCCCCAGGACGTGGTGCAGGAGGAGGGCGGCGCCCGGGCGGTGTTCGTGGTTGGCCGCGACAACAGGGCGGTGCGGCGCCTGGTGACCCTGGGCCCCACGGCCGCTGACCGCGTGGTGATCCGCGCCGGGGTCCAGCCCGGCGAACGGCTGGTGGTGCTGGGCCAGCGCGAGCTCAAGGCGGGGCAGCGCGTGAGAGTGTTCTCTGAGAAAAACGACAAGGTGGTGAACTGATGAAGGTCACCGAGCTCGCCCTGCGCTTCAAGACCTCTGTCTACGTGCTGGTGGTCTTCGTGGTCATCGCCGGCACCGCGGCCTACCGCTCCCTGCCCCTGGAGGCCGCGCCCGAGGTCAAGATTCCGATGCTGCTGGTGCACACCATCTACCCCGGCGTGGCCCCCGCCGACGTTGAGCAGCTGGTGACCAACGTCATGGAGCGCGAGCTCAAGGACCTCAAGGACGTCAAGAAGATGAGCTCCACCAGCGCCGAGTCGGTGTCGCTGATCACGGTGGAGTTCGAGACCGGCGTCGACCTGGACAACGCCTACCAGAAGATGCGCGACCAGGTGGACAAGGCCAAGGCCAAGCTGCCCGACGACGCCGAGGAGCCGGTGCTGATCGAGATCAACGTCTCGGAGTTTCCGATGATGCTGGTCAACGTCTCGGGCACCTACGACCAGGCCCGCCTCAAGGCCGTGGCCGAGGGGCTGGAGGAAAAGATCGAGCAGGTCAAGGGGGTGCTCGGCGTGGACCTCGTCGGGGGCATGGACCGCGAGGTCCAGGTCTACCTCGACCCGCGCAAGCTGGAGCACCACAACGTGGACGTCAACCAGGTGATCCGGCGCATCCAGCAGGAGCACCTGACCACGCCGGCAGGCAACCTGCGCCTGGGCAAGAGCAAGTACTCCGTGCGCATCCCGGGCGAATACCGCGACGTGCGCCGCATGGCGCAGATCGTGGTCAAGGCCCCCGACGGCGACCCGGTGCGCCTCTCCGACATCGGCCGCGTGGTGGACGGCTACAAGGAGCGCCAGACCATCTCGCGCATCAACGGTACGGCCTGCGTCACCCTGCGCGTCAAGAAGCGCGCCGGCGAGAACATCGTCCGCATCTCCGATGAGGTGCGGGCGCTGCTGGCGGCCGAGCTGCCGCGGCTGCCCGCGGGCACGAGCACCACCGTGCGCCAGGACAACAGCGAGTTCGTCAAGGACGTGGTGGGCGACCTGGAAAACAGCATCATCACCGGCCTGATCCTCGTGCTGGCGGTGCTGCTGTTCGCCATGGGTGCGCGCAACGCGACCCTGGTGGCGATCTCCATCCCGCTGTCGATGCTGATCAGCTTCATCACCCTGCAGGCCCTCGGCATCACGCTCAACATGGTGGTGCTCTTTTCGCTGATTCTGGCCCTGGGCATGCTGGTGGACAACTCCATCGTCGTGGTGGAGAACATCTACCGCCACGCCTCCGAGGGCAAGGGCCGCGTACAGGCCGCCCTGGCCGCCACCCGCGAGGTGGCCTGGCCCATCATCGCCTCCACCGGCACCACGGTGGCGGTGTTCCTCCCGCTGCTCTTTTGGCCCGGCATCATGGGCGAGTTCATGAGCTACCTGCCGCTGACGGTCATCGTGGTGCTCGCCTCATCGCTCTTCGTGGCGCTGGTGATCAACCCCGTGGTGGCGGCCTCGTTTCTGCGCCCCGGCAAGGAGACGCTGGTCGACGAGGAGGGGCGGGCCCGCGGTCCGGTGATGCGGGCCTACACCCGGGTGCTGGGCTGGAGCCTGGCCCACCCGAAGATCCTGCTGACGCTCACCGTGGCCGCGCTCTTCGGCGCGGGGGCGCTCTACGGCGTCCGGGGCACGGGCGTGGAGCTGTTCCCCAACCTGACCCCCGAGCGGGCGCAGGTGATCATCAAGGCGCCCCAGGGCACGGACCTGTCCCAGACCGACGCCCTCATGGGGCGCGTGGAGCAGGCGGCCCGGTCGGCGAAGAACACCGAGGACGTGGTGGCCAACGTGGGCTTCGCCGGGGGCTTCAACAACATCGGCGGCGCCAGCAACACCCACGAGGCCGTGGCCGACCTGGAGTTTCGCGACCGCCACCACCGCGTGCGCTCCACCTGGGACACCGTGCGCGAGCTGCGCGAGCAGCTGGCGCGGCTGCCCGGCGCCGAGTACCGCGTGGAGGTGGAGAAGGGCGGGCCGCCCACGGGCGCGCCGGTGTCGGTGGAGATCTCGGGCGACGACTTCGCCGTGCTGCAGCGCCAGGCCCGGGCCCACAACCCGAGCTACAAGCTGCTGGGCGAGCGGGTGCGCCAGGCGAACCTGCTGATCCATCGGGCCTGGTCCTCGGTGCTGCCGCGCGTGTCGGCCAACGCCGCGGTGACCCGCAACAGCGACGAGGTGGAGCTCACCATGCCCCTGGGCGCGGGACCGCCCCAGACGGTGACCCTGCTGGAGGGGGTCAACAAGCGGTTCGGCGTGACGGCCAGCGCCACGCTGTTCAACGCCAGCGCCATCCCGCTGATCAAGAACGCCTACGACAACCTGGAGGCCACGCGCCTGCGCAGCGTGCACCAGCGCGCCGAGCTGGAGCTGGCCGTGGCCCGGGCCTTCTATCAGGTGCGCGCCACGCGGCAGCTGGTGCGCACGGCCCGGGACAACCTGACCACGGCCCGGCGCTTTCAGCAGGAGGCCGATGCCCGGCGCAAGCTCGGCTCGGCCACCAGCATCGACGCCATGCGCGCGCGGCTGCGGGTGCTGGCCGCCACCAAGGCGCTGCGCGACGCCGAGGACGGCGTCAAGCTGGCCCATGCCGGGCTGGCCACGCTGATGGGCGTGGAGCGCGACGCCTTCACCCTGGCCGACCCGCCCGCGACGGCCTCCCCCGGCGACGACCTGACCGCCCTCACCCGGCGGGCGCTGCGGGAGCGGCAGGACCTGCGGGCCCTGCGCCTGGACCGCGTGGTGGCCTCTCGGGGACCCACCGCGGCGTTCCTCGGCTGGGCGCCGGTGCTGGACGTGACCTACAGCTGGCGTTATGACTCGGCCGGCGGGTTCTCCGGCAGCAACAGCACCTGGCAGTTGGTCTTCGGCGCGCGCTGGTCTCTGCTGGAGGGGGGCCAGCGGGTGACGGCGGTGCGACAGCAGCGGTCGCAGCTGCGCGCGGCGCACAGCACCCTGCGGGCCCGGGTGCTGGTCGTGCGGCAGCAGACGCGCCAGGGGCGCCTGCGGCTGCGCAAGGCAGAGCGGAACCTGGAGCTGGCCGGCCAGCAAGCGGCCCTGGCCCAAAAGACCTACGACGCGGTGTCGCGGCAGTACCGCGCCGGCCTGGTCTCCAGCCTGGAGGTGGTCAACGCCGGCACCGAGCTGGAGCGTCGCAGGGTGGCGCGGGTCGTGGAGCGGCTGCAGCGCGACCTGGCCCGCCTGGAGCTGCGGCGCGCCGTCGGGGGCCGCGTTGACACCGCAAAGGCCCGTGTGTTGTAAGGGACTGACCATCGGGAGGACAGATGAAGGATCAACGGAAGACCAAGGCCCAGCTCATCGAGGAGCTCGAGCTGCTGCGGGCGCGCGTGGAAGAGCTGGAGCACGCCCCGGGCAGCTGCCGCGCCGAGGATCACCTCTACCGCGAGATGGTGGAGCACGCCAACGACATCATCTACACCCTGTCGCCCGACGGCGTGCTGACCTACGTCTCGCCCAACTGGACCGAGATCCTGGGCCACGAAACCTCCGAGGTGGTGAACACCAGCTTCGTGCCGTTCGTGCACCCCGACGACCTGCAGCGCTGCTTAGCCTTCCTCGAGGAGGTGTTTAGCACCGGCGAGCGCCGCGGCCCCGTCGAGTACCGCGTGCAGCACAAGGACGGCCGCTACCGCTGGCACACGAGCAACGCCGCCCTGCTGGACGCGCCCGACGGGTCCAAGGTCTACGTCGGCATCGCCCGTGACGTCACCGAGCACAAGGAGGCCGAGGTGGCGCTGCAGCTGGCCCACGAGCGGCTGGAGCGGCGGGTGGTGGATCGGACCCGGAAGATCCAGGCCAGCGATCGCATGTTCCGCAGCCTCACCGAGTCGGTCAACGCCATGATCTTCATCGTCGGCGTGGATCGGCAGGAGCTGATCTACGCCAACCCCGCGGCCATCGCCGGCATGGGCTACACCATGGAAGAGCTGATGGCCGAGCCCCCGCCCGAGCTGCTGGCGCCCAGGAGCCAGGAGCTGGTGGAGCAGGTGCGAGACGCCTACTTCCGCGGCGAGGAGCTGCCGGCCAGCATGGAGCTGGAGTTCATCACCAAGTCCGGCGAGCATCGCTGGTACGAGACCACCGCCGGGCTGGTGCAGACCGAGCGGGGCCTGGCCAAGGTCACGGTGAGCTTCGACGTCACCGACCGCCGCCGCGCCGAGCGGGCCCTGCGCGACAGCGAGCGCAAGTTCCGCGCCCTGGCCGACGGCACCAACGCGGGCATCGCCATTACCCAGTGCGACCGCTTCCACTACGTCAACAAGGCGGTGATGGAGCGCTCGGGGCTCTCCTGGGAAGAGCTGAGCCAGATGAGCGCCCACGAGACGCTGTCCCAGCCGGCGTGGGAGGCCGGCGGCCGGGCCGAGGAGGAGGCCCGGGCCCGGGGCGACGACCAGTACACCTTCGAGTTCCTCGACCCCGACGGCGCGTGGTACGAGGTCACCGCCAGCCACATCGAGCTGGACGGCTGCGACTCCACCATCTGGACCAGCTTCGACATCACCGATCGCAAGCGGACCCACGAGGCCCTGGAGGGGAGCGAGCGCCGCTTCCGCGGCCTGGCCGAGTCCACCACGGCCCACATCACCATCATGCAGCGAGACCGCTACGTCTACGCCAACCGGGCCTTCCTCGACTACCAGGGCATCGACGACCTGGAGGAGCTGCAGCTCATCTCGCCCGAGGACCTGATGATGGGGGCCGTGGGGCCCGAAGTGATGGCGGACGCGGAGCCGGCCTACGAGGCGGCCATGGCCCGGGGCGACGACCACTTCCGCTTCGAGTACCAGGACCTGGAGGGGGCATGGTTCGAGACCGGCGTGACCATCATGGAGTTGGAGGGCCATGAAGCTTACATGACCACCACCTTCGACATCACCGAGCACAAGCAGGCTCAGGAGCGCTACCGCACCATCTTCGACACCGCCGGCACCGGCATGATCAGCTTCGGCGAGGACAGCGTCATCACCCTGGCCAACGAGGGGTGGACCAAGCTCACCGGCTACAGCGTGGAGGAGACGGTGGGCCAGCTGACCTGGCAGCAGCTGTTCACCGAGGACTCGCTGGCCAGGATGACGAAGTACCACGAGCTGCGGGGCAAGGATCCCACCGCGGCGCCCAAGGCCTACGAGGCGCAGCTGGTGGACCGCGCGGGCAAGGTGCACGACGGCATCGTCAACATCCAGGTGGTGCCGGGCACGCAGCAGCGGGTGGCGTCGTTTCAGGACCTGACCGAGCTCAAGCGCGCCCAGCGGCAGATGTTCCGCGCGGACAAGATGGCGGCCCTGGGCCAGATCATCGCCGGCGTGGCGCACGAGATAAACAACCCGAACAACTTCATCTACTTCAACTTGCCGATCCTGCGTCGCTACGTGGAGGCCATGCGTCCGCTGCTGGAGCGCACCCTGGAGCAGGAGCCGGAGCGCAAGATCCTCAACATGCCCTACGAGGTGTTCCTCGAGGACGTGTTCAAGTTGCTGGAGAACATGGAGCACGGCTCCAAGCGCATCACCTCCATCGTCTCGGACCTCAAGACGTACATCCGCAGCGACGAGGAGACCCGGATGAAGGTCGGGCGGCTGGAGCCGATCATCGACCAGGTGATGACGCTCATCGGCAAGCAGGTGCGCAAGATGGTGCGGCGGTTCGAGACCGACGTGGCGCCGGGGCTGCCGGCCGTGCGCATCAACCCCGGCAAGATGGAGCAGGTGCTGATCAACCTGGCCATCAACGCTGGCCAGGCCGCGGACAAGGACGACTCGTGGATCAAGCTCACGGCGCAGCCCGCCGAGGACAGCGGCTTCGTCGAGATCCTGGTGGAGGACAACGGCGCGGGCATCCCGGCGGAGAACCTGGAGCAGGTCTTCGAGCCGTTCTACACCAGCAAGGGCCGCGAGGAGGGCACCGGCCTCGGGCTGTCCATCTCCCACCAGATCGTCCAGGAGCACGGAGGCGACATCCTCGTGCGCAGCGAGGAGGGCGGCGGCACCTGCTTCACGGTGCGCCTGCCCGTGACCGCGGAGTAACCCGGGTATGGCCAACGACGCCCCACCATTCCAGGCCGGACCGAGGATCTGGCTGCAGCTTCTGGAGCACGAGTGGGAGTTCGCCCGTGAGGGAAAGTCGCAGCTGCGGACGCTGCGCCGGCCGAGCTTCGCGCTGAGCGAGCGCATGACCAGCACCCTGGGCCGCTGGGACGCCGGCACCCGCACCATCACGCTCTCGGAGCGGCTGCTGCACGGGCGGCGCTGGCACCTGCTGGTCTCGACGCTGCGCCACGAGGTGGCCCACCAGATCGTCTCGGAGCTGTGGCGCGCGCCAGACGAGCCGCCCCACGGGCCGACGTTTCGGCGCGCCTGCCAGCTGCTCGGCGTTTCGGCCGAGGCCCGCGCCACGGTGGCCGAGCTGGAGGAGGAGCGGGAGGAGCCGCGGGCGGTGCGCACCATCCGCCGGTTGCTGGCGCTGTCCAGCTCGCCCAACCGCCACGAGGCCGAGGCGGCTCTGGCCCGGGCCCAGGAGCTGGCGCTGAAGCACAACGTGGCCCTCTCCGCCGGCGACGCGGGCCAGCGCAGGTACGCCCACCGCCTGCTGGACCGGCCGCGCAAGCGCTGGCCCAGCTACACCTGGACTGTGCTGCACACCTGCGAGGAGCTGCACCAGGTGCAGCACATCCGCTGGACCCTGCCCGGGGGCGAGGCGGTGGTGGAGCTCTTCGGCGCGCCGGATAACCTGGACCTGGCCGAGTACGTCTATCACTACCTGCTGCAGGCGGGGGAGACGGAGTGGCAGCGCTTCCGGCGGGAGCAGGGCCTGGCCAACAACCGCAAGCGGCTGTCGTTCTTGCTGGCGCTCTACACGGCCTTCGACCGCAAGCTCGCCCAAAAGCGCCAGGAGCTGGCCGCCAGCCAGGCGCTGGTGGTGCGCGAGGACGTGGAGCTCAACGCCTTCTTCCGCCGGCGCTACCCCCACGTGCGCACGGGCTCCACCTCCAGCCACCAGGTGCACGACGACGCCCGGGCCGCCGGGACCGAGGCGGGCGGGCGGCTACAGATCCGGCCGGGAGTGCGGGGAGAGGGTGAAGGTAAGGGAAAACCGAAGGCGTTGCCGCCGGGGCGTGGGAGCTAGTCGCTTTTTTCTGTGCGCAGGCCGTCGAGGACCTTCATGCCGAAGAGCCAGACACGCAGGGCGGCGAAGCCCGGGCTGGCGGCGTGCATCACGACCCGGATCTCGTCCAGCTCCTGCGTCGTGAAGCAGCGGACTTCGCAGCGCGGACAGCTCGGCTTCTGGTCGCCATGGGGGCAGCGTCGCAGCCGCCGCAACATGGCCGCGGTGAGCTGCTCGCAGTCGGGGCATGGCGTGGCGCTCGCGCGGTGGACCCGGCGGCAGTGGCGCCTGATCATCCAGGCCACCACCACCTGCTCCCGCATCAGGCGGGGGCCGGCGAGGCCGCGCAAGGTCTTCAAGATCGTCATCGGCTGCAGCTTGACACAGATCCTCCCGCCGCGCCCGCGGGCAGCGAGAGGAACCCGTGGATGCCGCGGTTCATGGTGCTACCCTTTGTGGGATGCCCCATAACGACATGACCTGGTCCCGCGGGCCGGTGCCGGCCCGCCCGCGGAAGAAGACGCAGCGGCCGGGGAAGCGACGGGCCGCGCGCAGCGGTGACGGCGGCGGCGCGCGCGGCGGCCGCCCCATGCGCCTCGTCATCTGCTTCTGGATGGTGATCAGCTCGTCGCTCTTTTTCGTGCTGGCCAGGTACCAGTACGACTACCTCGGGCGGCTCCACGACATGGCCGCCCAGCCCCTGGGTGACTGGGAGCACGTGGCCAAGGTGCACGGGTTCTATGTCAAGACGTTCATCACCAACCTCTGCCTGGGCGGGGTGGCCGTGGCGGCTGGCCTGGCCATGGCAGGGGGCTGGACCCGCCTGGCCACGGCGGCGATCTGGTTCTGGCTGACGGCGCTGGCCGTCTCTCAGGGGCTAACGCTGTACACCATGACCGCCGACAACATCATCTTCGAGACCTACCTCAAGGCCGGCGTGGCCACCGCGGTGCTGGCCATGCTGCTGGTTCGGCGCGGGCTGAAGAGCGCCCGCCAGCGCTAGCTCCCGCTACCGATCGGTTAAGTTTGAAATGTAGGGCGGGGGCTGACCATGACATTCTGAGGCTTGTCCGACTGGCACTGGTGCTGGCCGTGGTTTATGGACGGACACTGGTTCGGGT
>PVBE012974540.1_pt1 | contig 20446 bp, 17 predicted proteins | sample 1631181 | NCBI WGS metagenome assembly PVBE01 (sample SAMN08397723, study PRJNA350692) | Marine metagenome, whole genome shotgun sequencing project. | isolation source: water | place: Pacific Ocean | collected 2012-04 | reverse complement strand
TGCTCGAGGCCGGCGCCGACATCATCGGCCATATCAACGGCGGCCATACCTCGCTGCCCCACGACCAGATCGCATGCCTCTGCGAGCAGTGCAGCGCGGGCATCGAGATCGTCCATAACGGCAACGAGAAATCCGCCCTGTTCGCGCTCAGGACCGCGGGCGAGCTGGGCCAGCTGGAGCGCGTCATCCTCGGCACCGACGGGCCGGCGGGCTCCGGCGTCCAGCCCCTCGGCATCATCCGCATGATCGCGCTCCTCTCGGCGCTCGGCGACGTGCCGGCCGAGACCGCGTTCTGCTTCGCCACCGGCAACACCGCGCGCATGCGCGATCTCGACTGCGGCCTGATCGAAGAGGGCCGGGCAGCCGATTTCGTGTTCCTCGACCGCGCCCAGCACTCGTTCGGCAAGGACCTGCTGGAATCGGTTCGCTTCGGCGATATCCCGGGCGTCGCCATGGTGGTGATCGACGGCAAGGTGGCGAGCGGGCGCAGCCGCAACACCCCACCCGCCGAGCGCCTGCCGGAAGTGGTCTAGGGAGTAGCACCATAACGATGGAAGCCAACAAAGGCCCCAACGCCATACAGGCCGAGCGCTGGAACGGGGCGGACGGCGAGCGCTGGGCGCGCCACAAGGCGCCGCACGATGCCATGCTGGCGCTGATTACCAAGCGGGCGTTCGACGCCGTCGGATTCGCTCCCGGCCAGCGCGTCCTCGACCTCGGCTGCGGGTCCGGCACCACGACCTTCGGGATCGCCCGGCTGGTCGGCCCCTCGGGCTCGGTCACCGGGGTCGACATCTCGGACATCCTGCTCGCGCCCGCCCTCGCCCAGGCCGCGGCCGAGCCGGATCTCCCGGTCACCTTCGAGAAGGCCGACGCCGAGACCCACACCTTCGCGCCCGCGAGCTTCGACGTCGCGTTCTCGCGCTTCGGCGTGATGTTCTTCGCCAATCCCGCCGCCGCCTTCGCCAACGTCCGAAGCGCCCTGGCGCCTGGCGGACGCCTCGGCCTCCTGTGCTGGCGCGCGGTGCGCGAGAACACCTGGGCCAGCGTGACAATCGGAGTCGCCCGGCGCCACATCGAGCTGCCGCCGGGCCCCGGACCGGAAGACCCCGGCCCTTACTCGTTCCGCGATCCCGCACGCGTCCGCCGCATCCTCACGGAGGCCGGCTGGTCGGACATCTCGATCGAGCCGATGGATGCCGAGGCCTATATGGGCGCCGAGCTGGAAGAGGCGGTGGCGAACTTCCTCACCATGGGCCCGATTGCCGCCCAGGTCGTCACGGCGCCCGAGGCCAAGCGCGAGGCAATCGCCGGCGATCTCCGCGAAGCCGTGGCCGAGCACGTCACCGAGCGCGGGGTAAATATGCAAGCGGCCGCCTGGATGGTGACGGCGGCGGCATGAGGGGGGCGCTCAATCGGCCCCATAACTCCCCTCCAACACCCCGCCCAACTCCCGCAACGCCGTACCCGCGTCCCCTGCATAGCTTGACCCGTGCATGCAGGCGAGCGTCGTCGGCGCCAGCTCCGCGAGCCCTTCAAGAATCCCCCGCGTCTCGCTCGTGAACGGCACCGATTGGGACATCGGGCCCTGCTGCTGAGCTTCGGTGTAAGCCGCGGTGCGGCCGACGATGTCGCCCTCGGTGATCGGCTCGACATCGCCCGAATGGCCGAACAGGTCGGAGCAGAACAGCGTCTGCGAGGTCTCCTCGAACATCAGGCTCGCGTCCCAGCAATGCGGGACGTGCTTGGTTTCGATGACGCGGAAGCGCCGGCTTCCCGTCTCGAGGCGCTCGTCCGGCCGGAGCACCCTCGGCGGGCGGATCGAGAAATCGCCGACGCTGGTGCGCGCGCCGACGAAGCTGCACACCGGCACGGCTTGGGGCGCCAGCGCGAGCCAGTCGTTGAGCGACCCGCACTCGTCCGATTCGAAGTGGCTGAAGCCGATCCAGCGGATCGTCGCCGGGTCGAGCACGCGGGCGACACCGTCCCGGATCTCGTCGAAGAAACCCCGCAAATTAGTGTGGTAGAGCACCGGCTCGTCGTCCTTGACCAGGAACGACGAGAACTGGAAATTGGCCGCCTCGTTGTAGGCGGTGAGCCGGTAGAGGTCGGGGGCGATCTCGGTGACAGTGGCCATGGCGAGCAGACCTTCCTCAGTCGCGGTAATCGGGGTTGATGTCGTCGAGCGTCCTTAGCAGCGTCGGCGACGTTAGCATGGTTGGACGGGGCCGCCGGCGCAATTCCGAACTGGACGCTATCGGGTGCCACTGAACGGTTGTAAACTCCGGCGCTCGTAACGACAGCGCTACGCATCAGCAAGCCAGGGGAGGCAAGAGTGAGCTATACCAAGCAATCGGTCGACGTGAACGGCAGCGCCATGGAGATCCTGGTGTTCGAGCCCGAAGGCGACGGCCCCGTGCCCGGCATCATGGTCGCCCAGCACTTGCCGATCGCCCACGAAGGGCTGGAGAAGGACCCGTTCACCCTCGATATCGGCGAGCGCCTGGCGGCGGCGGGCTACGCCTGCGTCATTCCCTACATGTTCCACTGGTGGCCCTCCGAGGAGGACATCGAGGTCAAGCGCGCCGAGTGGCGCGACGACCGGTCGATCGCCGATCTGGCGGCCGCCAACACAGTTCTTACCAGCCTCGACCGGGTCGATGCGGACCGCATCGGCATCATCGGCCATTGCTGGGGTGGGCGCGTCGCCTGGCTCGGCGCCTGCCAGTTCCCGCTCTACAAGGCGTGCGCGACGCTCTACGGCGGACGCATAAAGATCGCCATGGGCGAGGACTCGACGCCGCCGATCGAGCTCGCCGGACAGATGGCGGGTCCGGTGATCGGCATCTTCGGCAACGACGACCAGAACCCCTCGCCGGCCGACGTCGACGACCTCGACGTGGCGCTCACCTCCGCCGGGATCGAGCACGAGTTCCACCGCTACGATGGCGCCGGGCACGGCTTCCAGGATTTCGTCAACAAGGAACGCTACCGCGAGGAGGCGACCGAGGATTCGCGCGCCAAGGTGATGGCGTTCTTCGAGCGCAATCTGTAGACAGCCACGGACGCAATCCCGGAAATTCCCGAAAATCCGGATTAGGATCGCGAGCGCACGCGCATCGCCCGCACGTCGTCCGAGCGCCCCCAGGTGTCCAAGGCGATGGCGCCGGTCGACAGATCTCGGACATCAAGGGCGCCGAGACCGCGCTCAAGATCGACTGCAAGTAGGCCGCCCCATGGCGACAATGCGACTCCGGCGGTCGGAACGAAATTACGTTTCGACCGCCGACGCCGCAATACTTCGAAAAAGATTTCGCCATCAAGGTTTGATTGCGTCTTTTTGGATATTCGCGCGTTTTTTTTCTTGATGGCCCCGAGCACTCGGCGTAAAAGCGCCGTCCGCTCGAGGTGGGCGGCAGTAGAGAATGTGGAAGGATCGATGACGAGACAGTCATTGAACGATTGGCGATCAAATTCGCGAGGCCGAACAGGGGCCTGACGCCGTCCTTCCAGACGCGTCTCGCCCGCGGCCGAATGGCATGCATACGAGGGCGAGAACGATGAACAAATTGACACTCACATAGGCGAAACGCCGGCACCCCCCGATAGGGTCGCCTGGCTTCATTCGTTTGGTCCTTTTTGGGCCCTCCCGACGTCCTATGGTCCGGGCTCTGTATGCCCGGCCGGCGCGTCCGGCGCCTGTAATGTGCCCGGCGTGTGTCGCGACGGCGGAGTCCGGAAACGGAAACACGCGGCCGACCGGTGTAGCTCAACGGCAGAGCGGCGGACACATATCCGCAGGTAGCGGGTTCGACACCCGTCATCGGAGCCACGGATGTAGCTCAAGGGTAGAGCACTGGATTTTCACTCCAGATGTCGAGGGTTCGATTCCCTCCATCACCTGCTTTGTAAGCAGTGACGATATCGAAGGTGCCGGAAGGGGATTCGGATCCCGAACGTGCCTCGGGCCTCGCCCGGGACCGTCGGGATCAGGCGGAGCGGTGCTCCGCGCCGACCACGTCCCGCGGGTTCCGCTCGCCGTGACGCGCCTTCGGGCACGCCGGCCCGATCTCGACCATCCAAGCGCTCGCAGCTTGGATCGCCGGATCGGCCGGCACCCCCGGCGGCGCGCCGCGGCAAGACGGCTCCGCGGCAGGTCGGTCCGCGCCGCAACGTTGGATCCCCTTCCGCGTACCCCACCAATTGATTGTTTTGGAACTTTGAAGTTCCGCTGAAGTGAACGCTAACGAAGGAGAAGACCAATGGTCATCAAGACCGAACGGATTGCGGACTGGGAGATCGCACTCCTGTACCGCGACCGGGTCTTCCAGAGGATTCTGGGGCCCGGTGTGTACCGACGGCCGACGAGCCTGACCGGCAGGACGTGGGTCCGAAAGCTCGATCTCCGGCAGCTGCCGGTGAGCGATCCGGCGCTGGATGCGCTTTACCTGACGCACCCGGCGGCGGTGGCCGAGCACCTCGTGGTCGCCGACATGGCCGACAACGAGCTCGGGCTGGTCACGGCCGACGGCCGGCTGGTCGACCTCGTCGCGCCGGGCCAGCGGGCGTTCTACGCCCGGAACCTGCGCGACATGGCGATCCGCGTGCTCGACGCCGCGACCGAGGTCGAGGTGCCGGCGGATCTGGTCGCGCCGCTCGCCCGGCTCGCCAAGCGGGACCTCGTCCTGATCGTCGAGGTGCCGAACGAGCATGTCGGGCTGGTCTACGTCGACGGCGCGCTCGCCAAGCAGCTCGCGCCCGGGCGTTATGCCTATGTCCGGGCGGTGCGGCGTATCGACGCGGTGGCGCTCGATCTTCGGCTGGAGACGCTCGAGGTGACGGGTCAGGAGGTCCTGACCAGGGACCGGATCGGCATCCGGGCCAACCTGACCGCGGTGTACTGGATCGCCGATCCGGTCAAGGCGGTCTCGGTGACGGCCGACGTGCGCGACTACCTGTACAAGGGGCTGCAGCTCGCTCTCCGCCAGGTGGTCGGCACCCGGACCCTCGATGAGGTGCTGGGCGACAAGCAGGGCATCAACGCGGCGATTGCCGAGCAGCTGGTGCCCGAGCTCGAGGCCAACGGGCTTCGGGTCGCCTCGGCCGGTATCAAGGACATCATCCTTCCCGGCGACGTTCGGGAGCTGATGAACCGGGTGATCGAGGCCGAGAAGGTGGCGCAGGCCAACGTCATCAGGCGCCGCGAGGAGACCGCCGCCACGCGGTCGCTCCTGAACACGGCGAAGCTGATGGAGGACAACCCCATCCTTCTCCGGCTCAAGGAGCTCGAGGCGCTCGAGCGGGTGTCCGAGAAGGTCGGCAACGTCATCGTCGGCAACGGCATGGATGGCGTTCTCGACGACCTGGTGCGGATCAAGCCGCGTAACCAGAGAAAGGAGGACTGATGGAAGGGCCGGGTCCGGAAGGCGCAAGCCCGACGGTCCCGGCTCTTTATTTCAACGGCGGGATTGGGGCGTCGAGGATCTCGATCGAAAGCGGACGGCTTTCCGATCCGCTCGAACCGCCCGGGCAGGCCGATATCGCGACCAGACAATCGATCTCGGCGATGAGCTCGACGTAGTCGCCCTTGGCGGCGTCGCACGGCAGATAGAACGGCCGGCCGTCCGCGTTCAGCCCGGTCGTCATGAAGATGTTGAACGGATCGTGGACGTCCTCCGGGCCGAGGCCGAACGGCTGGAGGGCAAGCGCCAGATTGTCCTGGCAGTTGGCCATGCCGGCGCGGCCGTGGACGATCTCGTAGTGGCGGGCGTCGCAGCGGCAGAACAAAAGGTCGTGCGACCGCGCGCCGTGCGGATGATCGTCGTGGGCGACGGTATCGGCGATCAGCGTCATCATCGGCCGGGTCCGGGGCGGCGTGCTCCACAGCTGGTGGCCCACGTTGAGATGGCCGCCGTGGATCACACGGGTCCGGGCCGACCAGAACCGTTCACCCGGATCGGTCGCGTTGAAGACGATGAAGTCGGCGACCTGCGGGCCATGGGCGCAGGTGATGCGCAGCACCCGCCCAGTCTCGACCATAAAACCCAGGCCTTCGCGGGCCGGAACCTCAAAACGGTCGAGCCCGACCACCTCGACCTCGCGCCGGGCGATACGCTCGTAATGCTCCCACCGCTCCGCGTCGGGCCCGAGCACGGCATAGCCGCCGGTACCGGCGATCGAGAGAGGCGTGCCGTCGCTTTCCGTGTCGGTCATCGCAAGCCTCCGCTCCCTCCGCGGTGATCAATTCAGCATCGTGTTGGGCAGAATCAGCGACAGCTGCGGGAACGCGACCAGGATCACGAGGCAGACCATCATCGCCGCCCAGAACGGCAGGATGCCGATATAGATGTCGCGCATCGGGACATCGCGCGCCACGCCCTTGACCACGAACACGTTCATGCCGACGGGCGGGCTGATCAGCGCCATCTCGAGGATGATCACCATCAATACACCGAACCAGATCTTGAGGTCGCTGGATTCGGGCCGCATGCCGAGGAACTGAGGGATCTGGGACTGCTCGACGATCGGCAGCACGATGGGCAGGACCAAGACCATCATCGCGAAGCCGTCAAGGAACGTGCCGAGCGCGATGAACGCGACCAGGATGATGACCAACAGCGTGATCGGCCCGAGCTCGAGCCCGGTGAGCGACACCGCGAGATTTTCCGGGATTTGTGTCAGCGCGAGGAACGGCGAGAACACCGCGGCGCCAATGATGATGAAATAGATCATCACCGTGGTCGAGACAGTGTTCAAGAGCACCGACCGGACGGCCGCGACCGGGAATCGCCGGCGCCAAACGGCGAAGAACATCGCCATCATCGCGCCGACCGCCGCCGCCTCCACGGGCGTGAACACGCCGCCATAGATGCCACCAATCGAGACCACGATTATGAGGATGATGGAGAATCCGCGCCCCAACGCACTCCGTTTTTCACGCCAGTCGTAGCGCCGGGCCGCGGGCCCGATGCTTGGCTTGAAGGCGATCTGGATCAAGATCGTCAGCAAGAACATGGACGCCAACAGGATCCCCGGAATAACCCCGGCGAGGAACAGCCGGCCGATCGATTCCTCGGTCAGAATGGCGTAGATCACGAACCCGGTGGACGGCGGGATCAAGATCCCGAGGGTGCCGCCGGCGGCGACGGCGCCGGCCGCGAGTTTGCGGTCGTAGCCGAAGCGCGCCATTTCCGGCAGCGCGACGCGCCCGATGGTCAGCGCCGACGCCACCGACGAGCCCGACAGCGCGGCGAAGCCGGTGCAGCCCAGCACGGTTCCGTGGGCGAGCCCACCCTTCATCCAGCCGACCCAGGCGTTCGCCGCGTCGTAGAGGTCGCGGCTCATCCCACAGACACCGGCGACATTGCCCATCAAGACGAAGAACGGGATCACGGTGAGCTCGTAGAATATAGCCGTGTCCCAAGTCTCGGTCACCAATGTTGCGAGCGCGGCGGGCCAACTGTTGAGAACCCAGAGCCCGACGAAGCCGACCGCGATCATGGCGATGGCGACGGGAACCCTCTGGCTCATCAAGACCAGAATGAGCACGAGGCCGCCAATGCCGAGAAGGGTGGGATCCATTGCCGGTGTCGACGTCACAACGCCGCGGCGGATTCGTCGTGCGCATCCGCCCATGTCGTAGTGAAGCCGAGCGGCATGCCGAAAACGAGCCGCACGGCCTCGAACACGAGCACGAAGACCTGAAACCATGCGGCGATCGAGAGTATCCAGAAGAACGGCTGGAAGGGCACCTCGATCATGTTGGTCGCTTCATTGAACACCGCCGCGTCGCCGGCCCGAACCCACGCATTCCATGCGAGGTGGCGGAAAATCTCGATGCCGATCAGTCGGACGACCACATCGCGCAGCGTCGTCAAAATGGCGATACCGTAATCGGGAATCAGGTCGACGACGATGTGGCCGCCGATCCGCCAGGTGAACGGGAAGGCCAGTGAGATCACCACGACCATTCCCATCTCAAGCAGATCCTTGGCGCCGAGGAAGGGCGCCGAGAACACGTAGCGCAGGATCACGTCGACGAAGGTGAGCCCGATCAATCCCAGCAGGATCACGCCCGAGAGGACGGCGAGGGCCGCGCAGAGAATGTCGAGCTTTCTCATCCGCGCGGCCCTGCCACTGGTTCGATCGGCGATCCGGTCATGCCGGAACGCCGTCAGTTCTTCATCGCGCCGACCACCTCGCTCGCCGGCAGGCCCTTGCCGTCGAGATTCTTGAGAACACCGGCGACGCCGTCGGCGGCACGTTTGTCGAACGCCGCGCGCGCCGCGGGCGACAGCTCGATGACTTGCTTACCGGGAATTTTCCGGAACTTGGCGAGCGCGATCTCGCCGAACTTCGAAAGCCCGGCGGCCGAGCGCAGGCTGATGCCGAGACCGGTCAGCCCGTCGAGCGCCGCCCTGTTCTTTGGTGACAGCTCTTTGTAGGCGTCCTCGTTCATCACCATGAAGATGGTCGTCGGCATCTCTGGCAGACCGATCGTGACGTATTTGGACGGCTCGATCAGCTTGAATATCAGCAACGAATCGACTCCCATCAGCGCGCCATCGACCACGCCGGTGCTCATCGACGTGTACACCTTGGTCGCCGGCATCGGCACCGGAGTAGCGCCGTAGGCCGAGATGATGGCGGCGGCCGATTTGGAAGCCACCCGGATCTTCAGGCCCTTGAGGTCGTCGAGCGTGCGGATCGGCTTGTCGCGCATCATGAACACGGCCGGTGGCGTGACGAAGACAGCCAAGGGAACTGTGCGCTTGAACTCGCCGCGAAGGTGCTTGTCCATCACCTTCCAGATCTTGCGCGTCGCGTCCTGGTGCCCTTGGGTAACGCCAGGCAGCTCGATCAGCAACGTCTTCGGGAACACCGACGAGGTGTAGCCGGGCAGGCCGTACGAGATCTCGGCGATACGGCGGACCGCACGCTGGTACTGTTGAACCGGCCCCTTGCCGAGAGCGCCCGCCGCGTAGACCTTGATCTTCAGGTCGCCATTGGTCGCCTTGGCCAGATCATCGCCGAGCTTCAGGAAGATCGGCTTGTGCAGAATGTACTGCGGCGGCACGAAGCTCGCGAACTTGAGCACCGTCTCGGCCGACGCCGGTTGCTGCAACCACGCCAGTGCGAGCATTAGACCGGCTGCGCGTAGAACGAATCGTTTCATCGTCTTGCCTCCTCTTTTGTTCGACGGCCCCGTGGTGCGACGTCGAACGATACACGTTCGGCGGATACGGCCGCCATCCGAATTTACGATCCCGTGAACTTCACTCATACTCTACATAATGGGTTTATGCATCATATTATGGAACAAATAGGAATCCAACCCATTATTTTATTTTGGACACTAGGCCTCCAAATTCCATTTTTTGTATTAAAAATCAATTAGTTATATACGAAATCGGGACTGGAACACCGGACTTCCAATATGTCCTACAATATGATACTTAGTTCCACGATGAGAAACACAACGATTGACAAGGCGCCGGGTGGCGTCGGACTTCTGAACAAGGCGTTCCAGGTGCTAGACCAGTTCACGCCCGACCGGCCGACCTGGAGCCAGGCCGATCTGGGCCGGGTAACGGGGGTGTCGAAGTCAACGGTCAACCGGCTGGTGCACTATTTCTGCACCCATGGCTATCTCACGCAGCTAGATGGGCAGAACCGCTACGGGCTCGGCCCGGCGGCGGTCGATCTGGGCATGCGAGCATCGGCGCAGTTCGATCTCGCAGGCGCGGCGATGCCGCTGCTCGAGCAGTTGATGCGGGAGACCGACGAGACGTCACTCCTCGCGTCCTATCGTCCAGGGCGGCGCGAAGTCGTCTGCGTCGCACAGATCGCGAGCCCGCGCGAAGGGCTTCGTGTGTTCCAAAGCATCGGCTCGGCGATCCCGCTGCATGCCGGCGCCGTCGCCAAGGCGGTACTGGCGTTCCTGCCCGACGAAATCAAGACGGCGGTCGTCGAAGGCCCGCTCGCGCAGCTCACGGAAAAGACCATCACCGATCCCACCGTGCTGACGCACGACCTCGACGAGATCAAGGCCCGGGGCTACGCGATCTCGCGCGAGGAAACCTATCCCGGCGTCTACGGCATCGGCGCGCCGGTGTTCGGGCCGGGCGGCGCGATCACCGGCGGCATAGCCATCGCCGCCCCCCTGTTTCGGATGGAATCCGTGTCGATGCTCGACCACGCACAGCGGGTCGTCGCCACCGCCCAGGCGCTCAGCCAAAGGCTCGGTGCGCCCGGCCGGGCGACATGACCGCGACGATGCGCGCCTGGCAGTCTCCGGAAGAGACGGGCATCGCGGCGCTTCACGTCGTCGAGACCGCGATTCCGAGCCCTGCGGCGAAGGAAGTCGTCGTCGAGGTCGGCGCGGCGGCGCTCAACTTCTCCGACCTACTGATGATCGACGGCGCGTACCAGATTAGACCCGACCGGCCGTTCACGCCGGGTCAGGAGATCGCCGGCACCGTCTCGCGAAGCGGCGCGGAGAGCGGCCTCGCGCCCGGAACCCGCGTCGCCGGCAAGGTGCTGTGGGGCGGTTTCGCCGATTACGCCGTGTTGCGATCCGACATGGCGATCACGGTACCCGAAGGGATCGACCTCGGCCACGCCGTGGCGCTCCCCGTCGTTTACACCACCGCGCTGGTCGCGCTGGTCGAGGAAGCGGGCATCGAGGCAGGCGACACGGTGCTGATCCATGCCGCGGCGGGCGGCGTCGGGCTCGCCGCCGTGCAGATCGCCAAGGCATACGGCGCACGCGTAATCGCCGCCGCGACCGGGCCCAAGAAATGCGATCTCGTCCGCGCCCAGGGCGCCGATGTGGTGGTCGATTACGGCGCGGAGGACTTCGTTGCCGCCGTCGCCGCAGCAAGCGATGGCGCCGGCGCCGACATCATCCTCGATTCGGTCGGCGGCGAGGTGACGCGGAAGAGCCTCCGGTGTCTAGCCTGGGAGGGTCAGCTTCTGATCGTCGGGTTCTCCTCCGGCGTGATCCCAGAGATCCCCGCCAACCGCCTGCTGCTGCGCCGCTCCGTCGCGCGCGGAATCTATTGGGACCACGATCGCGACGCCGAAATGGTCGCGCGCTGCGTCCGCACCCTGATCGAGCTGTATCTCGATGGCCGCATCCGGCCCGTGATCGACGACCGCTACGGCTTCGACGACCTGCCGCGCGCACTGGAGGACCTGAAAGCCGGCCGGTCGGTCGGCAAGTTGGTGCTCAAGATGCGCGACGGCGGATCCAGGGCATGAACGAGGGATGGAGATGACGAACGAGGCGAAAGACCGGCTGCTCGATGGGGTCCGGGTGCTCGACTTGTCGCGCGTCATGTCGGGGCCGTTCTGCACCGCCATGCTGGCTGATCTCGGCGCCGAGGTGATCAAGGTCGAGATGCCGGGATCGGGCGAGGACGGCCGCCATTTCGGACCCTACCGCGACGGTGAAAGCGCCTATTTCATGCTGCTCAACCGCGGCAAGAAGAGCATGACGCTGAACCTCAAATCCGACCGCGGGCGCAAGATCCTCATGGAGCTGGTGGCGTCGAGCGACGTCCTGATCGAGAATTTCCGGCCCGGCGTGGCGCGCCGCCTCGGCATCGACTACGCGGCGCTCCGGCCGCTCAACCCCGGCCTCGTCTATGCCTCGATCTCGGGCTTCGGCCAGGACGGCCCGCTTGCCGACCGGCCGGCCTACGACCTCGTGGTCCAGGCCATGAGTGGCCTGATGGACGTCACCGGACAGCGTGACGGCCCGCCGACCGCGATCGGCGAGTCGATGGCCGACGTGTGCGCCGGCATGTTCGCCGCGTGGGGCATCTCGACGGCGCTGTTCGCGCGTGAGCGCACCGGCAAGGGGCGCCATCTCGACATCGCCATGCTCGATTCCATGTTCTCGATGATGCTGACCGTGGTCAGCCTGCAACTCTATTCCGAACGCCCGCCTTCCCGCGTCGGCAGCCGTCACCCGGTGACCTATCCGGTCGATTCGTTCTGCGCAAAGGACGGCTACGTTGTGATGGTGGTCAGCTCCGATCGCGCGTTCGGGGCGTTCTGCAAGGCGATCGGCCAGCCGGCTTTGGCCGAAGACGCGCGGTATCTCACCAACGCCGATCGCAACGAGCACGAGGACGCGCTGAAGGCGGTCATCGAGGCCTGGACGGGCCAGCGCACGTCCGACGAGATCGTCCGGGCGATGGACGATGCCGGCATCCCGGCGGCCCCGGTACTGTCGGTCGGCGACGTCGCGTCCAGCGACCATATCGCTTCGCGTGACATGATCTCGAATATCGAGCATCCGACGCTCGGCACCATCCCGCTGGTCCACCAGCCTGTCAGGTTCTCGGATGCGGACCGCAGCTTCCAGCGCCCGCCGCCCGGCCTCGGCGAGCACACGAGCGAGCTGCTCGCCACTTTGCTCGGGCTCGGCGAGGCGGAGATTGACGCGCTCGCCGACGAGGACGTCATCTAGAATCACAATGCCAAACCGGAGGCAACCCATGAGCTCCCCCCGTTCAGGACGCAACATCGGCGAGATCCGCAGCCCCACCGGCTCCGATCTGACCGCCAAGAGCTGGGCCACCGAGGCGCCCATGCGCATGCTGATGAACAACCTCGACCCCGACGTCGCCGAACGGCCAGAGGAATTGGTGGTCTATGGCGGCATCGGCCGCGCGGCACGCAACTGGGACTGCTACGAGCGCATCGTCGCAGAACTCACCCGGCTCGACGGTGACGAGACGCTACTGGTGCAAAGCGGCAAGCCGGTCGGCGTGTTCCGCACCCACGCCGACACGCCCCGGGTGCTGATCGCCAATTCCAACATCGTCGCCAACTGGGCGACGCTCGACCATTTCACCGAGCTCGATCGCGCCGGGCTGATGATGTATGGCCAGATGACGGCCGGCTCGTGGATCTATATCGGCAGCCAGGGCATCGTACAGGGCACCTACGAGACCTTCGCCGAGGTCGGAAGGCGTCATTTCGACGGCGACCTCACCGGCCGCTGGATCCTGACCGGCGGGCTCGGCGGCATGGGCGGCGCCCAGCCGTTGGCCGCCACCATGGCCGGCGCCAGCCTGATCGCCGTCGAGTGCCAGCCGAGCCGGATCGAATACCGCATGCGAACCGGCTACCTCGACACCAGCGCGGCAACGCTGGATGAGGCGCTGGAGATCGTCGACCGCTCGCACAAGGCCGGCAAGCCGATCTCAGTCGGCCTGCTCGGCAACGCCGCCGAGATCTATCCCGAGATCGTACGCCGCGGCATCCGGCCCGACGTGGTCACCGACCAGACCGCGGCGCATGACCCGGTCAACGGCTATCTGCCGATCGGCTGGACGGTCGACGAATGGATCGACCGGCGCGAGCGCGAGCCCAAGGAGGTCGAGCAGGCCGCCAAGCGCTCGATGGCGGTGCAGGTCGAGGCTATGCTGACGTTCCACCGCTCGGGAATCCCAGTGCTCGACTACGGCAACAACTTGCGCCAGATGGCGAAGGACGTCGGCGTCACGGATGCGTTCGACTATCCCGGCTTCGTCCAGGCCTATGTGCGGCCGCTGTTTTGCCGTGGCATCGGGCCGTTCCGCTGGGCCGCGCTGTCGGGCGATCCCGAGGACATCTTCCGCACCGACGAGAAGGTCAAGGAGCTGATCCCCGACGACCCCCAGCTCCACAACTGGCTCGACATGGCGCGCGAGCGCATCAAGTTCCAGGGGCTGCCGGCGCGCATCTGCTGGCTCGGCCTCGGCCAGCGCCACCGCATGGGGCTCGCGTTCAACGAGCTAGTGCGAACCGGCGAAGTCTCGGCGCCCATCGTCATCGGCCGCGACCACATGGATTCGGGCTCGGTCGCGAGCCCCAACCGCGAGACCGAGGGCATGATCGACGGCTCCGACGCTGTCGCCGACTGGGCGTTGCTGAACGCGCTCCTCAACACCGCCTCGGGCGCCACGTGGGTATCGATCCACCACGGCGGCGGCGTCGGCATCGGCTACTCGCAGCACGCCGGCATGGTGGCGCTGGCCGACGGCACCGACGACGCCGCGCGCCGGCTCGAGCGGGTCTTGTGGAACGATCCAGCGAGCGGTGTAATGCGCCACGCCGACGCGGGCTACGACATCGCCATCGACTGCGCCCGCGACAACGACCTGAACCTTCCCATGTTGGGAACCTGAGAGCGAGGGCCACCCCCGTGAGCAACTGGCGAGAGACCAATCGCGGCGTCGCGCACCCGTGGCACTGCGATCATTTCGGCCACATGAACGTGCGCTTCTACGGCGGTTTCTTCGACGATGCCGCGTTCCAGATCTGGACGGTCCTGGGATACGGCTTCAAGCGCATGGAGGAGGACGGATTTCATACCGTGATCGCGCGCTCGACGATCGAGTTCGTGCACGAGATCAAGCCGGGCGAGCTGTTCGTCATCGATACCGGTTTTATCGAGTGCGGGCGCAAGAGCTGCACCCATCTGCAACGCATGACCAACCCCGACACCGGGGTGCTGCAAGCGGTCCAGGAGACGGTCGAGGTGTTCTTCGACGTTGCCACCCGGGCCTCGATTTTGATCCCCGACGACATTCGCCCGCTGATCGAGGGCAACATGGTCAGCCGCGACGACACCGGGCGCACTCGATAGACTCGTCCAGTCCGCGACCGTAAACTCCCTTACCTTCCCGGATCGAGACGTTTAGGGCTCATGAACGAAGAAGAAGGGGACACACGGGTGATGGAGCCAGTCAGGCCGCCCCGCCGGAGACCCGGACGATATCGAGAATCTGGGCTGTTTAGATATAGGCGCCGGGCCGTATGAGAGTTACGCTGCGTCCTCGTCACTATGTCCTCGAAGTGTCGGAAGCGGGCCCATGACCGTCATCGGACGACGGGTCCCACGCATCGAGGACGGCCCGCTGTTGAGGGGTCGGGGCCGGTTCGCCGACGACATCGGATTCGCCGGACAGCTCCACATGCGCGTCGTTCGCTCGCCGGTCCCGTTCGGACGGATCGGCGGGATCGACGCCGAGGCGGCGCTCGGGACCGCCGGCGTCGCGGCGGTTTGGACCGGCGCCGATGTGGCCGAGATCCCGCCGATCGATTTCCGTCTATCGCGGGTCCAGGGGCTTGATCCATACCGCCAGCCGATCCTCGCCCGGGACTACGTCCGCTATGTTGGCGAGCCGGTCGCGGTGGTGTTCGCGGAAAATCCCTACCTCGCCGAGGACGCCGCCGGCACCGTCCGCATCGACGTCGAGGAACGCCAACCCTGCATGGTCGCGACCGGCGATATCGGCGAGTTCGCTCCCGGCATCAACACCGAGCCCGCGATCATCGAAAAGGGTTATGGCGACCTCGCCGCCGCGTTCGCCGATGCGTCCCACACGATCGAGCTCGAGCTCGCGATCGGCCGGCACAGCGGCGTTACGCTCGAGAACCGGGGCGCGGTGGCGCGTTTCAACGACCAACGCAATCGGCTCGAGCTATACGGCGCGGCCAAGGTGCCGCACTACAACCGGGACGCCATCGCGGCCATGCTCGGGCTTACGCGCGACGGGTTGGAGCTGTTCGAGGGCCATGTCGGCGGCGGCTTCGGCGTCCGCGGCGAGCTCTATCCCGAGGACGTCCTGGCGTGCCTCGCGGCGTTGCGTCTCGGCCGACCGGTCAAGTGGATCGAGGACCGCCGCGAGAACCTGCTCGCCGCCAATCATTCGCGCGATCAGGTTCATCGCGTCCGCGCCGGGTTCGACGACCGGGGCTATATTCTCGGCATCGACGACGAGTTCTGGTCCGATCAGGGCGCCTATGTGCGGACCCACGGCGCGACCGTCGCCGAAATCGGCTCGGCGATGATGCCGGGACCCTACGTCGTGCCCGCGTTCCGTATTCGCGGGCATATCCGCATGACCAACAAGACGCCGGCCGGCACCTACCGGGCGCCCGGGCGCTACGAATCGACGTTCGTGCGCGAGCGGCTGGTCGATGCCGTCGCCGACCGGCTCGGCCTCGACCCGGTCGAGGTGAGGCGGGTCAATTTCATCGACCCGGCCGACATGCCGTTCTCACGCAATTACGGCGCGCTGGAAACGCCGGCGGTCTATGATTCGGGCGACTACGCCCGCCAGCTCGACCGCCTGGTCGCCCATGTCGAGCTCGACCAGCTGCGGGCTGAACTGTCGGCGCGCCGGGGCGCCGGCGAGCTGGTGGGGGTCGGGCTCGCCTGCTTTGTCGAGAAGAGCGGGCTGGGACCATTCGACGACGTCCGTATCGAGGTCGATGGCGGCGGAAACGTCGAGGTGGTGACGGGGGCGGCTTCGGTCGGCCAGGGCGTGGAAACCGTCATCGCCCAGATCTGCGCCGAGGTGCTGGGCGTGGCCTACGATACCGTCCGGGTGACACACGGCCAGACCGACCGGATCGCCCGCGGCATGGGCGCGTTCGCCTCGCGCGTGACGGTGATGACCGGCGCGGCGACGTTCGAGGCGGCGAACCGCCTGAAGCAGGCTCTTCTCGAGACGGCGGCGGGTCTGCTGCAGAGCCCGATCGAGGCATTGGAGCTGGTCGACGGCGGGGCACGGGTCGCCGGCGCCCCTGACGGGCCGTCGGTGTCGCTGGCGGAGATCGCGGGCGCGGCGCTTCAGGCTAGCGATGGCGAAATCCTGTCCGCCGAGGCCACGTTCGAGGCCGAGCACATGACCTATCCTTACGGCATCCATCTTGTGGTGCTGTCGGTCGACCGCGATACCGCCGGCGTGACGATCGAACGCTTCGTCGTCGCCTTCGACATCGGCCGGGCGGTCAACCCGATGCTGGTGGAAGGCCAGATCGCGGGCGGCGTGGCGCAGGGCATCGGCGGCGCGCTGCACGAGGAATTCGTGTACGACGCGGCCGGCCAGCCATTGGCCACGAGTTTCGTCGACTACCTGATGCCGAGCGTCCTCGAAACGGCGTCCGTCGAGTCACTGATCAGCGAGGACGCGCCGAGCGGGACCAACCCGCTTGGCGTGAAGGGCGCGGGCGAAAGCGGCATCAACGCGGCCGGCGCGGCGATCGCCGCGGCGATCGACGATGCGATCGGCCGGCCCGGCGCGATCACGCGTCTGCCCATGACGCCGGCACGGCTCCATGCGATCCTGCGGGACGCGCCGTTCGATTGATGGGTCTCAGTCCGGGTGCGCGCTCAACGTCCGATCGAGCGCGTTTCGTGCCAGCACCTTTCCGCCGCGAATGACGACGGCAGGCGGCTGCTGCAGGCGTATGACGTGTTGCACCGTCGGCGCCGCCAGTACGTTGAGATCGGCCTTGCAGCCGGGAGCGAGCCCGTAACCCTCGAGCCGGAGCGCCTTGGCCGCGTTGTCGGTGATGAAGCCGAACACCGCCCTGATCTCGTCGGGATAGGTCATGTGGCAGGCGTGGCAGACATGCGCCGCCACCTCCTGCTGATCGTTGCGCCCGAACGGGTAGTAGGGATCGTTCACGTCGTCCTGAGCCGAGAAGATGTTGACGCCGATCCGCCACATGTCCTTCACCCGGGTGACCCCACGGCGCATGTTGTCGCGATCGTAGCGGCCCTGCGCGACCAGACTGATATGCGGGTTGGAGGTGATCGAGACGCCGGCCTCGTGCACCAGGTTCATGACCTTGTGGGCGTGGACCTCGTCATAGGCCGCGAGCGCGCCGCAATGGCTTGCCGACACGCGGCCCTGGAAGCCCTCGCGAATGGTCTTGACCGCGAGGTACTCGAGCGAGCGGCTGTTGGCGTTGTCGGTGTCGTCCACCAGCATGTGGATGTCCTTGTCGTATTTCCCGGCGAGCTCGAAGCAGAGATCGATGTGGTGGCGCGCGTCCTCGTCGAGATGCTCATGCCACGGCAGGCCACCGACGACGTCGGCGCCCATCCGCATGCCCTCTTCCATGAGCTCGAACGTGCCGGCGTCGCGGATGATCGCCTCCTGGGGAAAGTCGACCGCCTCGATCTTGACGATGCCATCCCACTTTTCGCGCAGCGCGATGATGCCCTCGAGCGGCCGCAGGCCGCCTATGCTGTCGACGTCGGCGAAGACGCGGAAAACGGTGGTGCCGTTGAGGATGCCCTCCTCGATGGCGCGTCCGGCGCGCTCGACGATGTCGTCCACCGTATAGCTCCGCTTGTGCTCCCAGGTAATCTCCAGACATTCCTGGAACGTGTTGGTCTCGTTGGGTCGCATGACATCGCCGAGATTGCACTTGTCGAGGTGCACGTGGCCGTTGACGTAAGTCGGCGCGACCAGCCGGCCGGCGGCGTCGATCACTTCGCCGGCGGCGGCCTCGATGCGCCGCGAGACCTCGGCGATGCGGCCGTCCTCGATCCCGATTTCCCAGCTTCCGTCCTCGTCCGCCAAACGCGCGTCCCGAATGATCATGTCCATTATGTCGTCTCCCTGCCGCTGTTCCGCATTAGTGCCGCGAATGGCGTCATAATTTGTAGCACCGGTGGGGTCCGACCTCTATGCCCTGGTCGATGCGACCGGCGCTGTGGCAAGGTGAGCACCGCGATGGTCTTAGCCAATGACCGATTGGAGGATCCGCCGATGGCGATCGAGGTGGCGAAGTTCGAATTCGGGACCGTGCAGGACGCCTCTGGCCTGGTGGCGTGTCTGGACGCCGGGCGGTTCACGGCCGACCAGGTCGTCGCCGTGATCGGCAAGACCGAGGGCAACGGCGGGGTCAACGATTTCACCCGGATCCTCGCCGATCAGGCATTTCGCCGTGTCCTGGAGGAACGTGGTGGGAGGGATCCGGCCGAGATCGCCGAAATTCCAATGGTGTGGTCCGGCGGCTGCGACGGCATCATGACACCGCACGCCACGGTGTTCGCCGAGACCGGCCTTGCCGGACCCGCCGACCAGTCACGCCTGGTGATCGGTACCGCGATGAGCGCCGAGCTGTTGCCAGAAGATATCGGCAGACCGGCGATGGTCGAGAAGGTCGCCGATGCCGTCCGCTCCGCGATGGAGGATGCCGGCATCGACGATCCGGCCGACGTGCATTACGTCCAGACCAAGACGCCGCTTTTGACCATCGACGGCGTTCGCGACGCGGAGAGCCGGGGCGAGACCGCATTCTGCGAGGTCCACGAATCCATGGGTGTCTCGAATGGCACCACGGCGCTCGGCGTCGGCGTCGCGCTCGGCGAGATCCCGATGCCGCGGCCTGAGCAGATCTGCAAGGACCTCGACCTATACTCGTCAGTCGCCTCGTGCTCTTCAGGCGTCGAGCTCACCCGGGCGCAGATCGTCCTGCTCGGCAATCGCCCCGGCGCCGGCGGGCGGTATCGGATCGGACACGGCGTCATGGCCGACGCCCTCGACGTCGACGGCATCTACGCGGCGATCGCCAACGCGGGCATCAAGCTGCCCGAGAGGCCGCGCGCGGCGGATCTCGGCGATCGCGTGGTCAATTGCTTCATCAAGTGCGAAGCCGATCGCCGGGGCGTGCTGCGCGGGCGACGGCAGATCATGCTCGACGATTCCGATGTCCACCATCACCGCCATTCCAAAGCCGCGGTCGGCGGCGTCGCGGCGGCGGCGATCGGTGATCCGGCGGTGTTCGTTTCGGTCGACGCGATGCACCAGGGTCCACACGGTGGCGGGCCGGTCGTTGCCGTCGTCAATCTCGGAGAATAGCCAGTCCACGACCGGGCGCGAGCCGGTGATCGGGTCGAGCGCCGATGATCCTATTGATTTTCGTCAATCATGGTGTCGCGGAGCGCCTGGAGCAGTTGGCTCGGATTGTAGGGCTTCCGCAAAATGATCGACGTCTCTTCCGAATCGGGCCAGCCCGCGACCATGTCCTCACTGTAGCCCGAGGTGTAGATCACTTTGAGGTTGGGCAGGCGCGAGCGGGCTTGGGTCCAGAGCTCCAATCCGCTCATCTTCGGCATCACGATATCGGTGAACAAGACGTCGACGTTCTCGGTCTCCTCGATCACCGCCAAAGCGGCCTCGCCGCTGTCGGCGACGAGGACCTCGTAGTCCGAGTCTCGCAACACCTCGACAACGACATCACGCACGAGGTCATCATCCTCGACGACCAGAACGGTGCCGGTATCCGCGTACGATGTCTCAACGGTTGAAGGCCTGGGCTCGGCTTCGGTCGCACGGCTGAAGCCACGCGGCAGGTAGATCCGCACCGTGGTTCCACGGCCCGTCTCGCTTTCGATCTCCATGGACCCGCCCGACTGCGCGGAGAAACCGTAGATCATGCTGAGCCCCAACCCGCTTCCCTTGCCGACCTCCTTGGTGGTGAAGAATGGTTCGATCACATGGTCGATCATGTCTTCCGGAATACCGCTGCCGGTATCCGTGACGGCGAGCATGGCATAGTCGCCCGGGGAAATCTCGGCAGGGATATCGGCGTCGTCCGCGAACGTGACGTTGCTGGTCTCGATAATCAGGGTGCCGCCGTT
>PVBE010155225.1_pt1 | contig 20461 bp, 17 predicted proteins | sample 1631181 | NCBI WGS metagenome assembly PVBE01 (sample SAMN08397723, study PRJNA350692) | Marine metagenome, whole genome shotgun sequencing project. | isolation source: water | place: Pacific Ocean | collected 2012-04 | reverse complement strand
GCGTTGATGGCCCTGGTGTTCGTGCACAATGTCTTCAATTCGCTGCAGGACGTGTCCGTGGACGCCCTCGCGGTGGACCTGCTGACCGACGCCGAGCGGGGCCGCGCCAACGGCTTCATGTACGGCAGCAAGTACCTCGGCGGCATGGTCGGGGGGGCCGGCCTGGGCACGATCGCGGCGGCCCACGGCCTCTCGGGGGCGCTGGTCGCGATGGCGACCCTGCTGCTCATCATCATGCTTTTTCCGCTGCTGCTGAAGGAGCGGGCCGAGGACGCCCTGTGGCAGTTGCCCGCGCGCGGCGATGGGGGGCTGGACCGAGCGGCCCTGGAAGCGGTGGGCCGGCGCGCCGGCGGGGTGTTGGCGCTCCTGGCGCGGGCGTTCGCGGTGCGCTCGTCGTGGCTCGGCGCCGTGCTCGTGCTCGGCCTGGGGTTCGGCTCCGGCGTGCTGGACAAGCTGACCGAGGCCTACTTCATCCAGGTCCGGGGCTGGACCGCGGAGGACTGGGTCGGCATCGCCGGCGGCTGGGCCGTGGGGCTGGGGCTGTTCGGTTCGATCGGCGGCGGCCTGCTCGCGGACCGCTTCGGGGCCAAGCGCGTCATCGCCCTGTCCGCCACCGCGCTGGCGTGGACATGGGTGCTGTTCGCGGTGCTGCCGGGCCTCTGGAGCGCCCGGCCGTTCATCATCGCCATGATGCTCGTGGCCACCCTCTGCACCTCGATCATGGCGGTGTCCATGTTCGCGCTCGCGATGGGGCTGAGCTGGCCCAAGGTCGCGGCCACGCAGTTCACCGCCTACATGGCGCTGTCGAACCTATCGACGTCGTTCGGGCATGCCGCCACCGGTGAGTTCGGGGCGCGTTGGACCCTCAGCCAGAGCTACCTCGTCGCCGCGGCGCTGCTGTGCACGACGGTGCTGCTGCTGCGGTGGATCGATCCCGGCCAAGCGAGGCGGGTGTTGGGCGAAGGCTGAGCGGCTAGGAGGCGACGGCGGCGATGGCCGACTCGTCGTACAGCTCGATGGACTCGCCCTCGATCGAGGCGATGACTTCGACGTCCCCGCCCGCGGCCATGGCCATGTCCTTGCACTCGGCGAGCTTGCGGTCGATCGCGTCGTCGTCGTGCATCGGGTCGTGAGAGAAGAGCGCGATGCGCTTGACGTTAGCCTTGATCGCCAGTTCGATGGCGTCGCGGTAGCAGGTGTGACCCCATCCCCGCTTCGTCTCGTAGTCCTTGGGGCTGTACTGGCTGTCGGCGATGTACAGATCCGACTCGGCGACGAGGTCCTGGAGCATCTCGTCGCGGCGGCTCGCGTACTTCGCGGCCTCCTTGTCCTTGCCCCCTTCGGCGCCCGGCACGAGCCGACGGTAGGGCTCCGTGTCGGTGGCGTACGTGATGACCTTGTCCCCGATCGAGACCCGGTAGGCCATCGTCACCCCGGGGTGGTTCACGTACATGCTCTGGACCTTGAAGGGGCCAAGCTCGAAGTCCGGCTCGCGGACCTCGTGGACCTCCAACTCGGCCGCCATGTCGCCGAGGGCGACGGGGAAGTACTCCTGGTCCATCTGGCCTCGGAGTACCTTCTCGAGCGGTTCGTCGAGCGAAGGCGGTCCGTGGATTTCCAGTTTGTTTCCCGGCACATAGGCGGGAACAAAGAAAGGAAAGCCTTGGATGTGATCCCAGTGCGTGTGGGTGATCAGCATCTTGAGGTTGAGGGGGTTGCCGTTGGCTTCGGCCTGCAGCGCGACGCCCAGGGGGCGAAGGCCCGTGCCCGCGTCCAGGATGAGCAGGTCACGCCCGCGCTCGACGGTCACGCAGGGGGTGTTTCCGCCGTAGCGGACGGTGTCGCGGCCGGGCGTGGCGATCGAGCCGCGTACGCCCCAGAAGTGAACACGGGGCGTGTTGAGCGCCCGGTCGACGGCGGCCAGGAGCTGGACCTCACGGAAGGGCTTGGCGAGGAACGCGGACGCGCCCATCTCGATCGCCTTGCGCTGGTCGGCCGGGTAGGCCTTCCCGCTGAGCACGATGACGGGCACGCGGCGGGTGCCCGCGGTGGCGCGGAGCTGCTGAATCAGCTCGTAGCCGTGCATGCGCGGCGTCAGGAGGTCCGACACGATCAGGTCGGGGCGGCGCTTGGTGGCCGCCTCGTAACCGGCCTGGCCATCGACGACGGCCTCGACCTCGTACCCCGCCTTGGTCAGGCAGAGGGTGACGAGCTCCCGGACGGTCTGCTCGTCTTCGACGACGAGCACGCGTGCGCGACCTGCTGTCACAGTTCCTCCAGCAAACAGAGTACCGGGTCAGGGGTACCCCTAGGAAGCCCGCCCCGAGACGGAACCGAATCCGGCCCGTATGGTCGCGCGATGTCCGCGATCCGAATCAGCGAAATGAGCATGGCTTATGGGGGACGTGTCCTCTTTGAGAAGGCCTCGCAGCAGTTCGACGCGGGCAAGCGGTACGGCATCGTGGGCGCCAATGGATCGGGCAAATCAACCCTGCTGAGAGCCCTCTCCGGAGAGGAAGAGCCGACCTTGGGGTCCGTTGAGAAGCCAGCATCCACCCGCGTGGGGGCGCTGAAGCAGGACCACTTCGAGTACGACGACGTGCCGATCCTGGACGTCGTGCTGATGGGTCAGCCGGAACTCTGGAGCGCGATGCAGGAGCGCGAGGAGCTGCTCGCGGCGCCCGACCTCGACCTCGACCGCTACGGCGAGGTTGAGGACCAGTTTGTCGTCTGGGGCGGCTACGCGGCCGAGGCGGCGGCGTCCGAGATCCTGGAAGGGCTCGCGATCCCGACGGCCGTTCACCGGGAGCCGCTGTCGATCCTGTCGGGCGGGTTCAAGCTCCGCGTGCTGCTGGCGCAGCTGCTGGCGAGCGAGCCGGACGTGCTGCTGCTGGACGAGCCCACCAACCACCTGGACATCGTCTCCATCGCCTGGCTGGAGCAGTTCCTCCTCGGCTTCAAGGCGTGCGCGATCATCGTGTCGCACGACCACCGCTTCCTGAACACGACCTGCACCCACATCGTCGACGTGGACTACGAGCGGGTGACCGTCTACCCGGGGAACTACGAGTCGTTCGAGCTCGCCAAGGCGTGCAACCGGGAGCGCAAGGAAGCGGAGATCAGCAAGGTCGAGGCCAAGAAGGCCGAGCAGGAGGCCTTCGTCCGCCGGTTCAAGGCCAAGGCGAGCAAGGCGAGGCAGGCCCAGAGCCGGGTCAAGCAGATCGCCAAGATGACCGTCGAGACGCTGCCGACGAGCTCACGCCGCAAGCCGCTGTTCAAGCTCGGGGCGCGCCGTCAGACGGGCAAGCGGGTGCTCGAGGTGAAGGGGCTGAACAAGGCCTATGGCGACAACCAGGTGCTGTCGGACGTCACGTTCACCGTGCTGCAGTCCGAGCGGGTCGCGGTCATCGGGGCCAACGGCATCGGCAAGTCCACGCTCCTGAAGATCCTCGTGGGTGCCCTGGAGGCGGACGCCGGGACCGTCGAGTGGGGGCACGAGGCGCAGCCGGGCTGGTTCCAGCAGGACCAGGGCGACATCAAGTCGCACGAGTCCTCGACGCTGCTGGACTGGCTGTGGAGCTTCTGCGCGGACATGCCCACGGGGCACGTGCGGGGCAAGCTCGCCGAGGTGCACTTCCGCCGCGACGACGTCGACAAGAAGATCCGCGCGCTGTCCGGTGGCGAACTGACCCGGCTGTCGTTCGCTCGGCTGGGCGTGCAGCAGCCGACGGTGTTGGTGCTGGACGAGCCGTCCAACCACCTGGACCTGGAGGGGATCGAGGCGCTGTCCGAGGGGCTGAACAAGTACCCCAACGCGATCCTGTTCGTGTCCCACGACCGGTGGCTCGTTTCGAAGGTGGCGACGCGCATCATCGCCATCTCCGAGGACGGCGTGGACGACTTCGCGGGCACCTACGAGGAGTACCTCCACCACAGCCGCGCGGCCGATCATCTGGATGTCGGCCAGGTCATCGACCAGGAGCGCAAGAGCAAGCGGGAGCGGAAGCGGAAGAAGAAGAAGGGGAAGCGCTAGGTGTGAAGGCTAGGCGCCCACCACCTCGAAGACGGCGAGCTCCCCCCCGGCGCGCCGGATCCGCTCCGCGCAGACGTCCGCGATGCTCTGGAACCCCAGCTTGCGCGCCTTGCTGCGGGGCTCGCAGGGGACGTCCGTCTGGATCGAGATCGAGCGCCGCCGGCCGCCGTCCTCCTCGTTCACCGCCAACACGCCGTGGGCGGTGGAGCCCGAGCCGGCGAAGAAGTCGAGGACGAGGTCGTCGGGCCCGGCGCAGGTGCGCACGAGGTGGGCCATCAGCCGCACCGGCTTGGGGTAGTCCAGCACCTCGGTTCCGAACAGGTCGATGAGGTTGCGGCTGCCGGTGCGGGTGCGGCCGAAGCGGGCGTCGATCAGGAGCGATCGCGGGCGCGCCGAGGCCTTGCGGTAGTTCCGGGTGTAGACGAAGCGGCCGCGGAAGATCAGCTCGTCGTACCGCGCCTTGACGGTCTCGGCGTTCCACCGCCAGCGGGCCTGCTTCCGCTCGGGGTTCTTGTGGTGGACGGTGCGCACGCGGCCGTCGGGCCCTTCGATGGGGAAGTCGAGGCTGTCGTGGTAGCCGAGGTTCTGCTTGTCCAACCGCTCCAGCGAGTACAGCCCCCGCTCGTCGCGGTGGGGGTAGCGGGTGCTGACGTTGGCCTGGGTGTCGTCGAACATCGACGCGCCGGGGTTGCGTCCGAAGACGACGATGTACTCGTGGTCCACGGCGAAGGCGAACGCCTGGCTGGCACCGCCGGACTTCTTCTTCCAGATGAGGTCCCCGATGTAGCAGTCCTCCCCGAAGATCTCGGTCATCAGGATCACGAGGTTGCGGTGCTCGTGTTCGTCGATCGAGACGAGGATCAGGCCGTCGTCGCGGAGCATGCGGCGGGCCAGGATCAGCCGCGGCGCCATCATGCTCAGCCACCGATCGTGGCCCTGGTACATGTCGCGGTAGGTGAAGGCCTCGCCGGTGTTGTAGGGCGGGTCGATGTAGATCATCCGGACCTGCCCCCCGAGCTCCGGCTCGAGCAGCTTCAGGGCTTCCAGGTTGTCGCCTTTGATCAGCCGGTGGGGACCGTCGCCGTCGACCGCGGCGAGGGTGCCGGATGCGGGAGCCTCGGCGAGGGCGAGGGAGGCGCGCTTGCCCGCCCAGGTCAGTTCGTAGCGTTCGGGGCCCGGCGTCACGCCGGCGACTCTACTCGGGGAGCAGGGCCAGCGCTTCGGTGCGGAGGTCCTCGAACGTGCCCGGGCGGTAGCCGGCGCTGCGGTGGCGGATCAGCAAGTCGTCATCGAGCACGAACGCGCGCGGACGCTGCACCCCGTACTCGTAGTCCTCGGCCAGCGTCTCTTCCGTCACGATCACCGGGAAGGTCAGCTCGAATTCCTCGGCAAAGGTCGTTGCTTCTTCAGGGCTTGCGCTGTTTCCGTTGAAGTCCTGGTCGAGCACCATCACGACCGTCAGATCCTTGTCTCCGTGGTCCTCCCAGAGCGGCTCGAGCTCCGTGGCGAGGATCTGGCAGAGCGGGCACCACATCTCCCCAAACACCACGATCAGGGCCTCGTCCTGGAAGTCGCTCAGGGCGACCTCGTTGCCGTCCCGATCCTGCCCCGCGACGTCCGGGGCGCAGTCGCCCACGGTCACGCCCTCGTCGCAGGTGGCGGGATCGAACGTCGGCGGCACGCAGGCAGACAGCGCGAGCACGACCGCGAGCAGGGGCAACGACTTCATCACGTCCAACACTACGTCACGGTCGCGCGAACGGATCGAGTGTTACGAGCCCCGGTAGTCGTCGAGGTCCCAGCCGAGCCCTTCGATCAGGCGGTAGAGCTGCTGGCGGGAGCAGCCGACCGTGCGCGCCGCCGCCGCCACGCTGCCCTTGTTGGCGCGCAGGGCATCGGCGAGGGTCTCCGGGTCGGGGAGCTGTGCGACCTTGCGGATCATCGGCCGCGTCTCGTCGCCGGTGGGCGCCGGCGGCAGGGTCGTCGTGGTCGAGGAGATCTTGGCGGCGGTGGGCCGATCCGGCTCGGGCCTCATCAGCGCGCGCTCCGCGTCCAGCAGGGCGGTCACCTCGGCGGTCGTCTTGATCTGGTCCGTCGACGCGCCGAACAGGGCCACGCTGAGCACGTTGGCGAGCCCGCGCACGTTCAGCGGCCAGGGGTGCAGCATCAGTGTCTCGGCGAGGTCCGCGGCCAGCGGCAGGTCGCTCCCCTTGCGTGCGAGCAGGTGACGCGACAGCAGGGGAATGTCCTCCCGGCGGGAACGCAGCGGCGGCAGCGTGATCGGCCACTGGAGCAGCCGGGTGAACAGGTCGGAGCGGAACCGCCCCGCCCGCACCTCGTCCACGAGGATGCGGTTCGTCGCCGCGATCACCCTCACGTCGATGGTCTCTTCGCGGTTGCCGCCGACGGGGCGCACGACCTTGCTCTCGAGCACCCGCAGCAGCTTGACCTGCAGGTCCTGGGGCATCTCCCCGAGCTCGTCCAGGAACAGCGTGCCGCCGTCGGCCGCGCGGAACAGCCCCTTGCGGGCCTGGGCGGCGCCGGTGAACGCGCCTTTGACGTGGCCGAACAGCTCGCTCTCGAGCACCCCGCCGCTGACTGCGCCGCAGTTGATGGCGATGAACTGGCCGGGCCGGTTCGAGGCGTGGTGCAGCGCTTGGGCGACGACCTCCTTGCCGGTGCCGGTCTCGCCGCTGATGAGCACGCTGCTGTCGTGGGGGGGCGACGCGGGCGATGGTGCGGCGTACGGCCACGATCGCCTCGCTCTCGCCGACGATCCCCGTGAGGGCGGGCGCTTCGGGGCCGGTGGGATCGCCGTGCAGCTCGACGAAGACGATCAGCGTGCTCCCCACGCGAAGCACATCCCCCGGGAGGAGGACCTGGGCCTCGGTGAGGGCGACGCCGTTGAGCGAGGTGCCGTTGCTGCTGCCGACGTCCCGCACGACCCACTGCTTGCGGCGCTTGTCCCGCAGGATCTCGATGTGGTGGCGGGAGATGCGGGCGTCCGTCAGCGGTCCCGACGGCCACAGCGTGCAGCCGCGACCGATCTGCACGCCGTCAGGCGCCAGCGCGGCGAACTCGGGGCCTCGCCCGTCTTCGCTGTACGCAAGCGCGAGCACGGGTCCGCCCGGCGCCACCGGGAGCGTGGCCAGGGTGCCCGTCGCCTGGAGCGGCTCAACCATCGTTGACCCGGCCAGGTCTCCCCCATCTGCAGTGCTTATCGAATCCCCTTCGGACGTGCAGTTTGCCACTGTCTTAAGCTTCCGGCCGTGACTGCCCCCGAACAACCTCCCCGCCCGGGCCGTCGGCGCCGCCGTCGACGAGGCCCGCGGACCCCGAAGCCCGATCCCAAGGCCGCGCTGAAAGCGTCGCCGATCGAGGCCTCCAGGCCCCCTTCGGACGAACTGGAGCCCCACGAGGCGGCCGCGATGAAGCGGCACCTGCGGTTCATTCGCGATCATCGCCGCCTCCTGCGGGTGCGGCTGAACGCGGAAGAAGATCTGCTCGTCAACGGCGTGCGCGAGCCGACCCACCGGGGCAAGTGCGTGCACCTGCTGGGCAAGATCGATCACCACCTGGTGACGGTGGCCCTGGATCGGATCGACGATCCGCGGGTCCGGCGGGAGCTGCTCGCCGGCATCGTGCGGTTCAGCACCGACGACGGGATCCTCGTGCTGTACCTGGAGGCGCTGACCGATTCGGCCTCCCGCGCGGTCGCGGCCAGCGCGTTTCCGCTGGCGATGGCTCGGCTCGACTTCGAGGAGCTCGGCCCGGCCCGCTTCAGCCGCCTGCTGGAGATCGCTGCGTCCGTGTTCGTCGATCCCCACGAGCGGGCCTCCGTCGTCTTCGGACTGATGCACACGCCCGGCTTCCGGGAGACCTTCCGCGAAGCCAGCGCCTCGCTCCCTCGGCCCCTGGGTGAGGTCTTCCGTCCCCTGCTGGCGGTCTACGAGGACGTGGTCCTCGGGGACGACGTCGATCACCGGCCCGAGGACGTCTCCAAGGGCGCCGCGATCCTGCTCAGCGCCCCCGAGGCGATCCAGCAGGCGTGGCCCCCCGAAGTGCGCCTGCGGCTGCTGCGGCTGGCGCTGGCCCGGGCCGACAAGGACGACCTCGCCGATCGCGCCGCCGGCGCCCTGCTGGGCACGCTGCCGCCGAAGTCGGACGAGTTCCGCGAGTTCGCGCTGCTGCGCGCCTCTATGCTGCTTCGTGCACAGGCCGATGCCCGAGCGAAGTGGGAGCTCAAGCGCCTCAAGGGCTCCCAGCCCAAGTGCGAGCCGGCGCTGCAGTGGCTCGATGCTCTCGCGGCGCCGCGGGTCGGCCGGATGGCCCTGCCCCCGGGGGCCAAGCTCGGCAAGGGCATGGTCCGCGCCTTCTGGCTCGACGAACAGCGCCCCGTGTGGCTGCGGGTGGGCAGGTCCGAGCACAAGGACACGTTCCTCGCCGAGGCGAAGATCCACGGTCAGCTGGCGCTCCCGGGAGTGGCTCCGCTGCTCGTCCGGGGGACCGCCGAGAAGGGCAAGCCGTGGGTCGCCGTGCCCGCGATCGGGCGCCCCGCGCACGAGACCCTGCGGGGGGCGGCGCGCGATCTGCCGGCGGCCTTGTGGCTGGCGTGGCAGGGCACCAGCGTGCTGGCGGCGTTGGCGACGGCGGGTTGGAAGCTCCCGGACGCTCGCGCCTGGCGGTTCCTGCTGGTCCCGGGCAAGCGGCCGACGCTGCTGCTGGCCGACCTGACCGGAATCGAGTCGATCGAAGGGGAGGGCACCCCCGAGATCCACAAGGGTGCGTCCTTCGGTTGGGCGCGTGAGGTGCTCGGCGATCGGAACGACCTGCCGGCCCGCGTGGGCGGCGTGCTGTTCCGTCGACGCAAGCGCGTCTCCGACCTGATCCGCGCGCTCGCGCTGGAGATCAGCTGAGCTTCAGCAGGTTCTCCACGGGGCGTCCGATCTCGGCCTTGCCGTTGAGGATCCCGATCGGCCGCTGAACCATCGTCGGGTTCTGGGCCATGTGCGGGATCAGGACGTCGTCCGATTCATCTCCGGTGAGCCCGAGCGCGGCCACGGCCTTGTCCCGCTTGCGCAGGATCGCCTTGGCGGGCACGCCCAGCATGGCGACGACGTCGCGCAGCTCTTGCTCGGTCAGGGGCTGCTTCTTGTACTCGCGGTACTCGAAGTCGAGGTTGTGCTCCTTGAGCAAGGCGACCGCCTTGCGACAAGTGCTTCAGGTGCGGGTGCAGATGAGCTCGATCATGGGCGGGAGCCTAACGGATCGCGACTTCCTTCAGGAAGCCCCAGACCTGAGCCGCGGCCTCGTCTGGGCGCTCCAGGTGGGCGCAGTGGCCGGCGCGGCGGATCACGATGTGGCTGGCCCGCGGGAGCAGGCCCAGCATGTCCCGGGCGATCGCGGTGAACCTGGTGTCCTCGGCCCCGGTGATGAGGAGCGTGGGCACGTCCAGCTCGGCGAGGCGGCCCCACACCGACTCCATCGCTCCGGTCCCCATGCCGCGCAGGCTGGAGGCGAGCCCCGCCGCTTCGTGCTCCCGGCGTCGCTGCCGCATGGCCTCGCCCCAGGGGGCGGCGATCCGCGCCTGGGTGGCGATGATCGGGAGCTCCTCCCACCGCGCTGCGAACTCGTCGACGCCGCCCGCCTCGACCGCTCGGGCCCGCGCCTCGTCGGCTTGGATTCGGGCGGCGGAATCGGCGGCGTCCCGGAAGCCGGGCGTGGCGCCGACGAGGACCAGCGCTTCGGTCCGCTCCGGGTGGGCGAGGGCGAAGTGCAGCGCCGTCCGGCCTCCCATGGAGTAGCCCAGCACCGGGACCCGCCCGAGCTTGAGCTCGTTCAGGGTGCCCTCCAGCCGGGCCACGACCCGCTCCATCGAGTACGCCGCCGGATCGTCGGGTGCGTTGCCGGGCCCATGCCCGACGAGGTCCGGGGCGGCGACCTGGCGCTCCAGGTGCTCGGCGATCGGCGCGAAGTCGCGGCCGCTCCCGCTGAAGCCGTGGAGGGCGAGGATCGCGGGGGAGCCGCCGTCGAACACCCAGACGCGCTGGCGGCGGCCCTCCAGCAGCAGATCGCGGCAGAGAGGATTCACGAGCAGCGCGAGACTAGACTGCCGGACGATGCGAGTGCGACCCCTGCTGCTGCTCCTGCTCGTCGGCTGCGGCCCCGAGCCAGGCCCCGTCCCCGCCGACGGGAACTTCGACATCCTCACCTACAACGTCCATGGCCTCCCCAGCGGCATCACCGGGGATGACACCACCGGGCGGATCGAGCAGATCGGGCCGCTCCTGAACGATTTCGATCTGGTCGGCTTGCAGGAGTCGTGGATCGACGATGACTTCGCCCTGCTCGCCGCCGATTCGGAGCACCCCACCCAGGTGCGCTTCGCCGAGCCGCTCAACGAGGAGCGGGTCTACGGCAGCGGGTTGGGGGTGTTCGCCCACCTGCCGGCGCTCGACCAGCTGACCGTCCACTACGACGACTGCTTCGGCTTCCTCGACAACGCCTCGGACTGCCTTGCCTCCAAGGGCTTTCTCGCGGTCCGCCTGGAACTCGCCGAGGGGGCCAGCTTCGACCTGTACGACACCCACTTCGAAGCCGGCAGCGGGGATGAGGACTACGCCGTGCGGGACGCCCACATCGCCCAGGTGACCGACGCCATCGCGACGTGGTCGGCCGATCGCGCGGTGGTGTTCGTGGGCGACTTCAACATGCACGACTTCTCCGCGGGGACCGCTCAGTGGAGCGCCCTGCTGGATCCCACCGGGCTGCGGGACACCTGCGCCGAAGTGGGCTGCACCGCCCCCGATCACATCGACCGCGTGCTCTTCCGCGACGGCGGGGGCGTCGCCTGGACGGCCGACTCGTGGGCCGACTTGAGCGCGGAGTTCCTCGACCCCGAGGGCGTGGACCTGTCCGACCACCCCCCCATCCGCAGCGGCCTGACGTGGGCCTTCGAGCCGTGACCCGATGACCGATCTGTTCGCCGCGCGCAGCCAGATGGCGATGTCGCTGGGCTTCCACATCATTTTCGCGGCCGTCGGCATGGCGATGCCGCTGCTGATGGTGCTGGCGGAGATGCGGTGGCTGCGTACGGGCGACAAGGTGGCGTTGGATCTGGCGAAGCGGTGGTCCAAGGGGGTCGCGATCCTCGTCGCCATCGGCGCGGTCTCGGGCACCGTGCTGTCGTTCGAGTTGGGGCTCCTGTGGCCCGAGTTCATGGCGTTCGCGGGGCCGATCATCGGCATGCCCTTCTCGCTGGAGGGGCTCGCCTTCTTCACCGAGGCGATCTTCCTCGGGATCTACCTGTACGGCTGGGATCGGGTGGACCCCCGCATCCACCTCTTCGCCGGGATCATGGTGTTGCTCGGAGGCGTCGCCAGCGGCGCATTCGTGCTGTGCGCCAACGGCTGGATGAACACGCCCACGGGGTTCGATCTCGCCCCCGACGGCAGCGTCGCGGCGGTCCGTCCCCTCGAGGCGCTGCTGAACCCCGCGGCCTTCTACGAAGTCCCCCACATGGTCATCGCCGCCTTCGAGGCGGTCGGCTTCGCCGTCGCCGGCATCCACGCCTGGATGCTGCTGAAGAGCCCGGGCGAACGCTTCCACCGGCGGGCCCTCGCGATCGCGCTCGCGGTCGGCGGTACGGCGGCCCTGCTGCAGCCGATCTCGGGCCACTTCAGCGCAGGGTTCATCGCCCACGAGCAACCCGCCAAGCTCGCCGCGGCGGAGGGCCACTGGCGCACCGAGCGCTACGCGGCGATGAAGATCGGGGGCTGGCCCAACGAAGACACCATGACGACCAACGGGGCCATCGAGATCCCCGGACTGCTGTCGTTGATGGCGGGGCATCGCCTCGACCACGAGGTCCTGGGGCTGGAAGCGTTCCCCGCCTACGACCGGCCTCCCGTGGCGCCGGTCCACCTCGCCTTCGACGTCATGGTCGGGTGCGGCTTCGTCCTTGTGGGGGTCGCGCTGCTGGGGGCCTGGATCGCGTGGCGAAGGAGGGTCTGGCCGCGCTGGTTCCTGCGCCTGATCGTGGTCTGCGCGCCGCTGGGCTTCATCGCCATCGAAGCGGGCTGGGTGGTCACCGAGGTGGGGCGGCAGCCGTGGATCATCCGCGGCCACATGCGGACCTCCGAGGCGGTCACGATGGTCACCGGCCTGCAGTGGCCGCTGGGCCTGTTCACCGGGGTCTACCTGGGGCTCGCGGGGGTCTGCGTCGTGCTGCTGCGCCGGCACGTATTCGCCAGCCCGGGCGGCGGATCGTGAGCCTCGCGTTGGCCGCCGTCACCGTGATCGGGGCGGCGATTCTGATCTACCTGCTGTCCGGCGGTGCGGACTACGGCGGGGGCGTCTGGGACCTGCTCGCCTCGGGCCCCCGCAAGGACCAGCATCGGGCGGTGATCGATCGCGCTCTCGCCCCCATCTGGGAGGCGAACCACGTCTGGCTGATCCTGGTCGTGGTCGTGCTGTTCGTCGGTTTCCCGCGCGCGTTCGCCACAATCACCACCGCGCTGCACATCCCCCTGACGGTGCTGCTGTTGGGGATCGTGCTGCGCGGCTCGGCGTTCGTGTTTCGGCACTACGGCCGCGGGGGCCGGTTCGAGCGGCAGGCGTGGGGGGCGATGCTCGGCGGGGCGTCGGTGATCACGCCGATCATGCTCGGGGTCTGCGTCGGCGCCCTCGGCTCCGGGGAGATTCGCGTCGACGACGGCCGCATCGTCTCGCCGCTGGATGCGGGCTGGACCGAGCCGTTCGCGTGGGCCGTCGGGGGCATAACCCTGGCTCTGTGCGCGCAGTTGGCAGCGGTCTACCTGTGCGTGCGCCTGAAGGACCCGAAGCTGCAGGAGGACTTTCGCCAGCGCGCCCTGGGCGCGTCGGTGGCGGCGGGGGCGTTCGCGGCGTTGGGCCTCGCTCTGTCCGGCAGCGGCGCGCCCGTCCTCCGCCAGGGGCTGGTCGACAGCCTGTGGGCGTTCCCCCTGCACGTGGTCACGGGGAGCTGCGCGATCGCCACGATCGTGATGCTGTGGACGCGTCGGTACGAGCTGGCGCGGGCCTTCGTGATCGGCCAATGCGCGGGGATCGTCATCGGCTGGGGCCTGGCCCAGGGACCGTTCATGATCGTCCCTGATCTGACGTACGTAGACGCCGCGGCGCCCGCGTCGGTGCTGGAGATGATGCTCGGCATCCTCGCCGTCGGCACCCTTCTGTTGGTGCCGTCGTTCCTCTGGCTCTACTCCCTGTTCGCGGAGGAACGGCGGTGATCGAGCTGCCGTTTCAGCGCCCGCTGCTGACAGGCACGCCCCCCCGTCCGGGGTCGGGTCTGGCTCCGTTCGACTGGGGCGTCACGAAGCCGCCGCGGACGGCGTGGACCGACACCGTGATCTACGAGTGCCACGTCAAGGGGATGACCCGGCTGCATCCCGGGGTGCGGCCCGAGCTCCGGGGCACCTACCGGGGAATGGCCGAGCCGGCGGTGCTGGACCACCTCCTGGGGTTGGGCGTCACCGCGGTGGAGCTGCTGCCGGTGCAACACGCCGCGGACGAGCCGCGCCTCGCGGGCCTCGGGCTGACCAACTACTGGGGCTACAACCCGCTGGGCTGGTTCGCCCCCGACGAGCGGTTCGCCACCGCCCCGGGGCGTCAAGGGGACGAGTTTCGGGCGATGGTCCGCGGCCTCCACGAAGCCGGGATCGAGGTGCTGCTGGACGTGGTCTTCAACCACACCGCCGAGGGTGCGCTTCCGGAGTCCTTCTACCGGCACGACGGGCGCGGGCAGCGGGTCGACTGGACCGGCTGCGGCAACACCGTCGACTTCAGCCAGGCCCCGGTCCGGGATCTGGTCCGGGACTGCCTGCGGTGGTGGGTCGAAGAGCTCGGGGTGGACGGCTTCCGGTTCGATCTCGCGGTCACGATGGGGCGGGGAGGGGACCTGCTGGAGGAGCTGGTCCGCGATCCCCGGCTCGAAGGGGTCAAGCTCATCGCCGAGCCGTGGGATCTGGGCCCCGACGGCTACCGGCTCGGCCGCTTCCCCGACGGCTGGCGTTCGTGGAACGACTGCTACCGCAACGCCGTGCGCGGCTTCTGGCGGGGCGATGAGGGGACCGCGGCGGAGTTCGCCACAAGGCTGGCGGGATCGACGGATCTGCTGCCGGCGCCGACCTCCGGCATCAACTACGTCTGCTGCCACGATGGCTTCACGCTGCACGATCTCGTCCGCAACGACCGCAAGCTGAACGAGGCCAACGGCGAGCAGGGGCGGGACGGGAGCAACCACAACCTCAGCCGCGACTTCGGCGCCCGCGCGCCGCTGGTGGAGCGCTCCCTGTTGGCCACGCTGGCGCTGTCCAAGGGCGTGCCGATGATCGGCGGGGGCGACGAATTGGGGCGGACCCAGCAGGGGAACAACAACGCCTACTGCCACGACAGCGAGCTGACGTGGACCCACTGGGCGACGGCGGATGCCGAGCTGACGCGGTTCGTCATCGACGCGTTGGCGCTGCGACGCCGGTTCCCCATCCTCCGCTCGGACCGCGCCTGGTGCGACGACGACGTGAGGTGGTTCGATCCCCCGGGTTGCGAGCTGCACGCGGGATCGTGGTCGCACCCATCGCTGCACGCGTTCGTGCTGCGGATCGGCGGGGAGCTGGAGATCCTCCTCAACGCCAGTGAGCGGCCGGTCCGCTTCGAAGTCGGCGACGGCTGGGAGATCGGCCTGGAGTCGGCCCCCGGCGAAGGGCTCGGAGAGGTGCCCGCCCACGGTCTCCAGGTGCTCACCCGCTGAGGATCACGCGGCCCGGCCGGACCTCCCAGAGCGCGTGCTGAGGAGCACCACGGCGACGGGGTTCCCGGCGAAGGCCCGGTGCCGCTAGGATTCCCGCCCGCGACGGGACCGGAGGACGAAGATGAAGGCGTTGGTGACAGGAGGGGGCGGCTTCGTCGGGAGCCGGGTCGTGCAGTTGCTGGCCCAGCGGGGCGATGAGGTGACCTTTCTCGCGCGCAGCCGGTACCCGGCGATCGAGGTGCTCGACGGGGTCACCGGGCTCCAGGTCGATCTGCGCGACGCCGAGGGTGTGGCCAAGGCCTGCGAGGGGCAGGACGTCGTCTTTCACCTAGCCGCGCTGGCGGCCCCCTGGGGCAAGCGGGAGGCCTTCTACGGTATCAACGTCGATGGCACCAAGAACGTCATCGACGGCTGCCGCGCCGCCGGTGTGCCCAAGCTCGTGTACTGCTCGACGCCGTCGGTGATCGGGTACCTCGAGGACGTGGTGAACGGCGGGCCGGACGTGCCCTACGCGACGTCGTTCGCGAGCCTCTACCAGGAGACCAAGGCGGCCGCCGAGCAGATGGCCCGGGCCGCCAACGGCGACGGCCTCGCGACGGTCGCGCTGCGCCCCCACGTGGTCATCGGCCCCGGCGAGACCAACATGATCCCCCGCCTGATCGCCAAGGCGCGTGCGGGCAAGCTCCCCCAGATCGGGGACGGCTCGGCGCTGGTGGACCTGACCGTCGTCGACAACGCCGCCTGGGCGCACCTGGACGCCGCCGACGCCCTCACCGGCCCCGACGCCGTCTGCGCGGGCAAGGCCTACTTCATCAGCAACGGCGAGCCGGTCCGGACCTGGGACTGGATCCGCGACCTCCTGAGCCAGCTCGGGCTCCCCGGTCCCAGCCGCACCCTCAGCTTCGCCCGCGCGATGCGGGCGGCGAAGCTCGTCGAGTTCGTGTGGCGCGTCCTGCGCCTGGGGGGCGAGCCTCCGATCACGCAGCTCCAGGTGGTCGGCATGGGGCGCACCCACACGTTCGACATCGGTCCCGCCCAGCGCGACCTCGGCTACTCGGTGCGCGTCTCGGTGGCGGACGCGACGAAGCAGATCGTCGCGTCCGTGCGAGCGTCCTCGACGTGACGTTCACGCTCGCTTGGCTGGCGGAGCGGGTGCGGCAGGTCATGCCGTGCACCGTCGTCGGCGACGCGAGCACCCCGGTCGAGCGGGTCGAACACCCCGCCGCGCCGTCCCTCGGCGGAGCTCTGGCCCCCTGTTTCGACGCGGACGCCATCGCTCAGGCGGTTGCCGGGGGCGCCTCGGCGCTGCTGGTCGACGGCCGCGCGGACCTCCCCCCCGGCGTCGCGGCGCTGACCGCCGAACGGCCGCGCACGGCGTTGGGCCTGCTGCTGACCGCGTTCGACGGCGTCGCCCCGCCAGACGGCGTCGACCCCACCGCCCGGATCGCCCCGGACGCCCGGGTGGACCCCACCGCCTCGGTGGGAGCCTTCGCGGTCGTCGGCACGGGGGCCTCGATCGGTGCCCGCAGCCGGATCGCCCCCCACGTGGTGATCGAGCGGGGGGCCTCGATGGGCGCGGACTGCCGCCTGGGTCCGGCCTCGGTCCTGGGGTGGGGCTGCTCGCTGGGGGACGGCGTGATCCTCCAGGCTCACGCCACGGTCGGGGCCGACGGGTTCAGCTACGACACCGCCGCTCCCTCGAACGTTGACGTCGCCCGGGGCCTGGCCGCCGAAGCGGTGCTTCAGCCCTGGGTCCGGATCCCCTCGCGAGGAACCGTGGAGCTCGGCGACGGCGTGGAGATCGGCGCCGGGGCCTGCATCGACCGGCCGACCCTGGGCGTGAGCCGGATCGGCGCTGGCACCAAGATCGACAACCTCGTGCAGATCGCCCACCACGTCGAGATCGGCGAGCACTGCCTGCTGGCGGCCCAGACGGGCGTCGCCGGAAGCTGCGTCATCGAGGACGGGGCCGTGCTCGGGGGGCAGGCCGGGATCGTCGACCACCAGCGGGTGGGGCGCCTCGCGGTCGTGCTCGGCGGGGCCGACGTGCACTCGGACATTCCCCCCGGTGAGGTGGTCGCGGGAGCGCCCGCGCGACCCCGGCGGGAGTGGTTCAAGCGGCTCGCCGCAGCCGGCCGGCTGGAGCGCGTGAGGCGTCGACTGCGTTCGATCGAAGACCGCATCGCGGCCCTCGAGGAGGACGCGTGAACGACGCCCCCGTGGTGCTCCGAGGGGCCCGCCGGGGCCTCGCCTGGATCATCGCCTCGGCGCTGCGCGGGTTGCACCTCACGGTCCGGACGCGCTGGCTGGGGAGCGCCCGCATCGCCGACCTGCATGCGCGCAGAGCGGCCGTGGGAATCGCGGTGTGGCACGGCCGAGCGGTGCTGCTGGCTCCGTCGCGCGGCGGCTACGGGGCGGTGTTCGGAGGACGTCCGCGGGCGGTGCTCGTGAGCGCCAGCGGCGATGGGGCGTGGGCCTCTGCCATCCTCGGAGACCTGGGCTACGAGGTCGTTCGAGGCTCCTCCAGCCGCTCCGCCGTGAGCGGCCTTCGGGCGCTTCGTCGAGCACTCACGGCGGGTCGGAGTCCGATCCTCACGGTCGATGGTCCGCGCGGTCCGGCCGGGACCGTGGCCCCCGGAATCGTCGCGGTCGCGCCTCGGGACGGGCTCTGGATCGTGCCGTTGGCGTCCGCCCCCCGACGGGGGATTCGGCTCGGCAGCTGGGATCGGCAGTGGATCCCGGCACCGTTCACCACCGTCGTCAGCCTCGTCGGCCGTCCGATCCACCTCGATCCGCGGACCGAGGATCGGGAAGCGTGCCGGGCCCGCCTGCAGGAGCGCTTGCGTTCGCTCCATCGCACCGCCGAGCGGCTCGCTCGCGGCCCGTCCCCCGAGGTCCGCGCGGCGCTCGCCGAGGCCCCCGCGTGACCGGCGCGTGGTGGCTCACGGCGCCGCTGCGTCTGGGCACGAAGCTCGCGCGCGCCTCCCGGGGACCCGTCCCCACCCTGCCGCGCCCCACGCTGTCGGTCGGGAGCCTGGCCCTGGGGGGGCGCGCCAAGACGCCGATGACAGCCCACCTGGCTCGCGAAGCGCTTCGGCTCGGCCTTCGTCCTGCCGTTCTGAGCCGGGGCTACGCCGGCGGAGTGGGGGAGGGGAGCGAGCCCGCCGTGGCGGTGGGGGAGCCGTGGGCGGGGGCCTCCTGGTTGGCGCCGGTCGCATCCCGGGCACCCGAGCTCGGCGACGAGCCGGCGTGGCTGGCCGCGGTGCTGCCGGGCGTGCCGGTGGCGGTTCATCCCCGGCGCGAACGGGCCGCTGCGGCGGTGCTGGCGCAGGGCGACGTCGACCTCTTCCTGCTGGACGGTGGGTTCCAGACGCCGGTCGCGCGCGACTTCGATCTCGTGCTTCTGGACGCCACCGCCGATCCCCCGTTCGCCCGCCGCGCCGCCGTGCGGGAGGGGGGCGACGCGCTCGCCCGCGCCGATCTCTGGGGGGTGCTGGGAGCCGAGGGAGGGGAGCTTCCCGAGCACGCGTTCTCGATCACCCGTGAGTTCGACTCCCTCGTCGATCTGGGCACCGGTCTGCCGGTCGATCCCAGCGAGGTCGGTCCCGTGACCGTGGCCGCCGGGGTGGGCGATCCCGCTTCGGTCCTCGCCCTCGCCCGATCCGCGGGGCTGGTCGTGGGGGAGGTGCTCGCACTGCGCGATCACCACGCTCCGTCGGACCATCAGCGATGCGACGCCGGGGGGCCGTGGCTGATCACCGAAAAGGACGCGGTCGGGTGGGGCGCTGCGTCACCGCCGGCGCCCGGAGCGGTCGTGCTCGTCCAGCGGCTCCGGCTCGACGATCAGGGGCGGCTCGCTTCCGCGCTGGAGGCGGCGGTGCAGAAGCGCCGGGTTCCGCCGTCGACAAACGCGAGCAGCGCGTCGATCTGAGGGGTGCGGGTCCCCTGCCGGACCACTTCGGTGCGTTCGGCGAAGGGGGCTGCGGAGGTGGCTCCCAGCAGGGTCTCCACGGCGCCTTGAAGCGCCCGGATATCGGCGTTGGCGACGCCCGCCCGGCGCAGGCCGATCAGGTTCAGGCCCGTCAGGACGGCCCGGTTGCCCACCGCCATGCCGTACGGCACGAGGTCGCGGACGAGCACGCTGCCGCCGCCGACGATGGCGCCCGCCCCGATGCGGACGAACTGGTGCACCGCGCAGCATCCGCCCAGGTTCGCGCCCGGCCCCACCGCGACGTGACCGCCCAGGTGCACGTCGTTGGCGAGGATCGCGCCGTCGCCGATCGCGCAGTCGTGAGCGACGTGAGCGGACACCATCAGGGTGACGCCGTCGCCCACCTGGGTGACTCCATCGCCCACGCTGCTCCCCACGTGCGCGGTGACGTGCTCCCGAATCGTGCAGTCGGCGCCGATCGTGAGCCGACCGGGTTCGCCCTCGTGCCGGTGGTGTTGGGGCTCGGATCCGAGCACCGCGAAGGGCCACACGCGCGTGCGCGGGCCCAGGGCCGTCCGTCCTTCCACGACCACGTGAGCCTGCAACCGCACTCCCGGCCCGAGGAGCACGTCGGGGCCGACCACGCAGTACGGACCCACGATCACGCCAGCCCCCACCGCGGCGCTGGGGTCGACCACCGCGGTGGGGTGGACCTCGGCCGTCAAGTCAGGCTCAGCAGCCGACGGGCGGCGGTCCGGCGGCGCTCGCTCCAGGCTTCGCTCAGCGTCGTCGCCGCGTCGCCTCGGCGGGCCCGATCGTCGCGGTCCGCGGCGAGGCGGTCCACGGCGTCGCCGAGCCCCTGGAGGGTCTCGACCTGGACGAGGGCGCCGACGTCGCGCAGCTCGGACGCGGTGCGAGCGTTGGCGCGCATGTCCGGACCGGTGACGACGGGCTTGCCGAACCGCGCCGGCTCGGCCGGGTTGTGGCCCCCGTGGTCCGCGAAGGCTCCTCCCAGCACGACGACGTCGGCGGCGGCGTAGAGGCTCCCGAGCTCCCCGTAGGTGTCGCACAGCCAGCGGTCCTGCCCGATCCCGGGGAGGCCGCTGCGCGAGCGTCGGGGCACGGTCGGACCGCCGGTCCACCGATCGGGGTAGCGGGGGGCGATGAGGGTGAGTCGATCGGGGCGGCAGATCGCGTCCAGGACCGCCCCTTCGGTGTCGGCGTGAGTGCACGCGACAGCCACGATCAGACGCCCCGCGGAGGCCCGTCGAAGCTGCTGCACGAGCGCGCGATCGACGGGGAGGGACGGCGCCGCCGTCTTGAGGCAGCCGAGCGGGTCGGCCCCCGGGGCCCCCAACTCCACCAGCCTCGCCGCATGTTCGTCATCCACCGCCATGGCGGCGTCGAAGCGGGGGAACATCGCCTTGCCCAGCGGGCGCGCCACGCCGGACCAGCGCCGGGCCGTGCGTTCGGACACCGCGGCCGAGCACAGCGCCAGGGGGATGCCTCGGCGCGCGGCCTCGCCCACGAAGTTGGGCCACAGATCCGCCGCCACGATGGCGACCGCGTCGGGACGCCAGTGTTCGAGGAAGCGGGCCACGAACCGACGGTCGTCCAGCGGCACGTACTGATGCAGCAGCGCCGGGTCGGAGTGGGGGGCCGAGCGGGGTGAGCTGGTGGTCAACAGGAGCGTGCCCTCGTAGCCGACCTC
>PVBE010086480.1_pt1 | contig 20466 bp, 16 predicted proteins | sample 1631181 | NCBI WGS metagenome assembly PVBE01 (sample SAMN08397723, study PRJNA350692) | Marine metagenome, whole genome shotgun sequencing project. | isolation source: water | place: Pacific Ocean | collected 2012-04 | reverse complement strand
TTCTGGCTCGGCTACGGGCAGTCGCTCTTTGATTCGACGCGAACCTTCATGTGGCCACTTACCACCCTGTTCTGGCTGTTCGGTCCGTCACGGTTGTTGGCTCAACTCCTACCGGTGCTATTCGGATCTGTTACGGCGGCGACAACGGCTGCTGTAGCCGGTCGTGTCGTCAGACGGTCGTATGCACTTACAGCCGGGCTGATTGTGGCCCTGTTCCCCTCACAGGTCTTGTGGTCGTCTGTCGTGTTGCGCGAGTCACTTGTTTGGGCAGGGTTGGCTGGCATAGCGGCGTTGGTCAGTTACTCGAATCGCAAGAGTTCCACAATCAAAATATTGAGTTCAACAGTGGTGTCGAGCTTGCTGATTGTTGCGCTGGCATCGCTGAGAATACAGACAGCAGCGCTAGCACTATGGTGCCTCTTTCTCGCGCTACTCATTGGGAGAGGCAGCCGGGTCGTTAGGGTCCTTTCGGCGGTCTGTTTTCTCCTGGTTGTTCCTTGGCAGCTAGGGATGGGGCCGGGAGCGGTCACGTTTGCTCAAGGATCCGTTGATCGTCTGGGTTCTGCCCATGCTTACATGTCGCTGAATGCTGATTCGAGTTTGGACGACGGTGACGTCGCCTTTACCAAAGGATCCGTTGATAGTTGTGCCGCCCACGTCAAGGGTAAAACTGGTGAATGGAAAGGGATAACTGAAGGAGGCGGGAAGTTGCTTGAGCGCGAGTCAGGGGCATGGTTGTGCATTAGCGATGAAAGTGGTGGGACCGTATTGGTCGACAACCGACCGTGGACCAGTCTGAGGCGAGTTCCGAAAGGTCTGTTGGATACCATGATCCGGCCACTTCCGTGGAAGGCAGGGTGGTCGAATCCGGACAGGTTTGCCGCTGGACTGGAGTTGCCTTTTTGGATTCTCTTGTATGTTTTCAGCGCCTACGGGGCATGGGAACAGAGAGAGCATTTCAGGCAACTGATATTCCCGGCACTACTTTTCGGTTCGGTCGCTGTTTCGGGTGCAATGGTCCATGGCAACTTGGGAACCGCTTTTCGGCATAGGGGGCAGGTGCTGTTCGCGGTGGCCATCTTGGCTGTCGGAGGACTGCAAGCTGTTGCCGATCGAAGAAAAGGTCGACAGCGCCGTCGAGACACCATTGATTCTGTTAATCCCGAGATTTGATTTAGGTCTCGAGCCTGGACCGTCCAGTCGATGCAGAGAGATGAACTCCAGTTGTTGTTGGCAACTGAGGTGCAGGTCGTGGATTCCATCGCCAAGGGCTGGCTAGCGGCTAAGCGTATTGCCTACCAATACTTGACTATCCCATTTCGAGGCGACGACACCTAAGCGTGAGTTCCGTTGGGTTGGATGAGACTCGATGAAAGATGTAGGGGTTGTTGGAAGGAGCCCATATGAGGTCTAGCTAGCGGTTGCAAGGATCGGGAATGGGTCAGGCTGGAGACGAGGTCAGAGTTGGGGTTTTTTCGCGTGAACAATCATTGTCCCACCACTTGCTGGAAAGATGGATCGGCAAACGGTGTCACATGCAAGCAGAAGTCTCTTTACGATGCGAGCGCTCGTCAACCTGTACGCCAAGTTTTCAATTCGGATAGGAAGCCGGAGGTAGTCATAGGTTGTAGCCTCTATATCCACAAATCCATGGCTCACAAGGCTGTTTGTCAGGTCAGAAACTCCTAGGAAGAAGTTGTGGTCTGTGCACTGCATTTGACGCCGTCTCACCATTCTTGGCAAGAGTCGTTTGTACCATGAGTCCTCGTTTACTAGCGAAACGACGATAGATCCGGTGGGCAGAAGTACTCTGTATGACTCGGCAAGCATGAGGTCCAAATCAAAGGCGTGGTCAAGAGATGACTTTGCTGATACGCATGTGAACGCTTCTGGGCGGAATGGAAGATGTTCGCCGAAACCCCGGACCGTTCCGGTAGCACCCTGTGATTCAAGTCGACTGAGGATAACCGTTGACGGTTCTAGATTTATGTAGCACTTGCACTCCGCGCCCAAGAGGTATCCCAGACCACCGTCACCCCCACCGATGTCAACAACAGTGCCATCATTCAGCAGGGAGAGTTGAACTATGTTCGCGTGGGTAAGTGCCAACGCGGGCCACCGAACATCGGTAGTCACACGGCTTACCGGATGGCTGCCGTGCTCAACATTGTGGAGGTCCCAGTCGATCTGTCTGGTGGGGGGCGAACCTGTTGGCAACTGAAGTTCCGACTACTCTGACAATGGGCCAAATCAAGGCGACGCTAGCAACCAGTTGACAAAATGCCCAACTTGGTAAGAGCAGACACCTGCTTCCTGCGGCTCCTGAGATGTGCCAGTTTGACTCTTTCATTAAGTTGGATTGTGGAGTTAGAGCCAAGATTACATCACTGAACAGCAGCCTACTTATTGTCTGAATCTCTCTGGGCCGCTTGTTGTGAATATCTATCACGCCATGCAGATTGTGACTTGCGGTGAACTACCCCTACCCATGCGGGGATCACTGGAAGGTCAGTGGTGATGGCTATAGCGAGACGGTGAGCGCCCCAGCCTCCAAACACAGGATTCAACTCTCGGTCAATGTGGAAGAGGACGCCACCAGCCTCTCTGAAGTGCAGGCGAGAGAGTTCGGCTTGTGTCTTGAACCGTCCCTGCTGGTTGACATGGCCGAAGATCTCGTCCAAGTCCTGGTATCTACGCACCACATCGTCGTGAGAGGTCCAGTTCCGCCCTGGGCCATAATGGTGTCCGTACTTGGCAATTGTTTGAAGTACGTGATCATAGATGCCAGTGGAGGCCCAAGGTATGCCGTCGCGCCAGTGTGCAACTGCAGCGCTGAATCGCGGGTCTTGGAGGAGTGGAGCAGTGTTGAGATCCCAATCCCCGCCAACAACAGTGCCGAAATCGTCCCACTGGAATTCTGTTGTCATCGATCTACACATTCGCGGATCAACCCAGATCCGTTCATACAGTCGGGGAGCGCCAGATCCAAACGTAACGTAATTGGAGATATCTTTGCTTATGACCCGACGGAGGAAGCGACCGCCAGCACGAGTGGTCCTGATCACAGCATTCGGTGAAATCATATGGAGCGAGACTAGTTGTTCTTGATATTTGCTAGGCCACACTATCGTTTGGTGTGCAGGTTGGAGTACTGCGATTTTCGGGGTGGGGCGACCGTCAGTGCTTCCATGTTTGAACAGTTGGGTGTACATAACCACTACCAGAGTGAGTTAGCCAGAAGAGCCCTACGACGCCCGGTTGGCTATCTTCGGCTTGTCAAATGATGGTTGGAGATTCCATTCCTATGAGTGTTGATGTGGTTGCCGATCCTCTTGTATCGGTGGTAATCCCGATGTACCAATCGGAGACATGGATCGAGGAGACCCTGACCTCTGTATTGGCTCAGACATATCAACATGTCGAGATTGTCGTAGTGGACGATGGGTCCACCGACCGGGGTCCGGATGTCGTGGCTGAGTATGCGGCGTCCGGGTCATCAAGAGTGCAGCTTGTCCGTACGCCGAACCGTGGTGTTTCTAATGCGCGAAACACTGGGGTTCTGGCGTCGTGCGGCGAGTACGTGGCCCTACTTGATGCCGATGATCTGTGGGATCCGCGCAAACTCGAAATCCAGATGGCCCATTTTGTTCGGAGTGACGCACCGATGTGTGTCTGTGGGTATGAACTATTTGAGGATCTGACTGGCAAGTCAAGAGGTGTGGTGCAGTTCAGGAACGGTTCGAAAGCTCTCAAAGGCTGGTTGGCACTCGAGGGAAACGGGCTTCTCTTGCCTTCAACCGCTCTCATCCGGCGCTCAGTGCTTGACGAAATACGGGGATTCGATCCCAACTTCTCGGTGTCGGCCGACTTGGAGTTTGCGCTTCGAATGGAGGAGATAGGACCTCTTGATTCTGTTCCGGTGACGCTGGTTAGGTATCGAGTTCACTCCAGGCAGATGCACCGTAGACTCAATGACCTTGCTTGTGATGTCTCACTACTCCACGACCGGGTATTTTCTGACGGCCAAAACCGTTCTTTTGAGCGGAGGTGTCGTGCCAACCTTGACGTTCATCTCGGGCTCTCATACCTGTTACGAGGGCGTGTAGGAGCCGCCTGGCCTCACCTACTTAACTCGTTGCGTCGCGACCCCCGCCGGCTATTCGCCCTGCCACTTCGAGCCCTGATGCGTCGAATCAGCCGACGGTCCCAGACCATTTTTCGGTTACGTGTTTCTAGGGGGGAGCAGTGAGCGCCCTTCGTCGATGGGCTGCCAGTCTGCGACTTATCGGGTGGGCGCAAGGGGGAAGAGGTCAGGTACTAGCAGTGCTGTCAGCACGGATCACAAACGCAGGTGTGGGCTTAGTGTTTGTCTTCCTGACAGCCAGACACCTGGGTCCGGCCGGACGCGGTGAGATCGCTGTCGCCTTCACCATTGCCTACATAACCTGCAATATTGCCGGCCTAGGGACCTACGTTAGCGGTCGGATTCATCTGCTTGATCGCGAAAGTGGAGTCACCGCTAACGATGTCTTCTCTCTAACGCTTGCACTTGTCCCACTTCAGGTGCTGCTTTCAGCCTCAGTGGTCAGTGTGCTGTCACGGTTGTGGCTGCATCTGTCCGTTGGATTCTCGTTGAGTGTTATCGGCCTAAGTGTGGCAACCATGCTGTTGCGCTCTGCTGTCGCAATTCTCTATGGGCTTCGCCGTTATCGAGTTGTGTTGGTGGCTGAATTGGTTGTCGCTGCTGCCAAGGTCATCGTGTTGACGGTTCTCTTAGTTGGAGGGCATCTAACGGCCACCTCTGCGGTGATCACTATGGCCCTTGGATCAACACTCCTTGGGGTGTTGATCCTTGGACGACCCGGTGTGTTCTACTGGGTCGGCTGGACAGAGTTGACTACCCACTGGCGAGTTCTAATTGTCGACGGGGTCTCACCGATGCTCGGAACCGTGGCTCATTTCGCGGCTCTCCGACTGGATCGATTGATCTTGATTGCAACTGCTGGTGCATTTTCTGTTGGCATATACACCGTTGCTTTAGCAATTCCTGAAGTGCTCAGAATCATACCGAAGGGGTTTGGTCAGGTGATCGGTGACCGCGGCAGGAGTGGCACTGATTCGGTGTCGGTCGTACGAACACGTGGACGACTGGTCGTTGTTGGCCATATCACTACCCTTTTAATAGCGGCGACTATCGGCTTTGTGTTATTGCCGGTTGCCTTTGGTGCAGGATTCACTGAGGCCCGCGGAGTGTTGGTAGTCGTCACGGTTGCCGAAGTTTTCCTCTCTGTACACCTGATGCAGCAGGTGCTTCTAGTTGGCTTTAGCCGGCACCGTGGCATCGGTGTTCCCCAGGTTGTTGGTGGTATTGCAATGGTGGTTCTGGACTTTGTGATGATTCCTGCTTGGGGTATCTACGGTGCGGCATGGGCCTGCCTGATTGGGTACGCGGTGTTGGCTGGTACGTCGGTGCTGTGGACCAAGCGAGAACTCAAGTTGGTCGGAACTCTGTGATGTCCACGACAGCTTCTCAATCGATCGGCTATGTGCCACATGGTCCAAACCTTGACCGGCCGATGGATCGTCGGCGCTTCCCGAGGTATGCAGAAATGCGGAATCTTTCGTTCGATGTTGTGGCGGGCTGGGAAGACCATGAGGTCATAGTCTTGACTCCTGCAGCCGATGTCACCCATTGGGTTGATGCTTCACGAGCCCGTAGCATCATTGTCGATTTCCCTGATGCATATCTTGACGAGAGAAAGGGAGCGAAGCGGGCGGTTCGTGGGCTAGCCAAGTGGGTGGCAGGGGAGTCCCGGCGCCCGGTTCTTAGTTATCTCCGGGCATTCGAAAGACTGCTTGAACGGGCTGATGCTGTGGTTTGTAGTACTGAGGAACAGGCGGTCAACATCTCGGCCTACACAGGAAATGTGCACCCGATTCTGGATTTGCATGGCGAGTTTGATTTCGTTCCACCGACTGTTCGGAAGTCAGATCGGTTCGAAGTTGTTTGGGAAGGGCTTACGGCGACACTCCCAGCGGTTCAGCAGGTCTTACCAGCGCTTCGGTCGCTCGCCCGGTCCCAGCCATTACGACTTCACCTTGTTACGGACCTTGAGGCACCGAAGTACATGAACAGGTTCGTAGTTCGTCAAACTGAGAAGATGGTAGCGGGCTGGGGAATCGACATCCAAGTGCACAAGTGGACTGTCGATACTCTTAATGAGGTGGCCAGATCATCCGATCTGGCAATCGTCCCAGTTGACCTTACCGACAGCTTAGCTGTAGGCAAGCCGGAGAACCGGATGCGCATCTTCTGGCGGCTTGGCCTTCCCGTGGTGGTGTCAAAGAATCCGGCCCACGAGAGAGCAGCCGAACTGGCTGGCCTAGGTAATCTCGTGCTCTGTTCAACGGCTGAGGACTGGGAGGCCACGTTGGTTCAGTTGTCATCCAGGTCGGATCTACGGCTAGAAGTTGCATTGGCTGGTCAGGCGGCTGCCCGGACGTCCTATTCCGACGAGTCTCTTGCCGTGCGCTGGGACCGGGTTATTGACAGTGTAAGGCACTGACAACTGTGGACAGTGCAAGAGGTCTTCCTGCGATCACATATCTTTCGTTGGATCCAGTGACGAGTACGGTAGGGCGATCGCAGGTTCTCAACTACATAGAACGCCTCGCTCAGGAAGGCGTCTTGATCAATCTGGTTACCTTCGAACATCAGGTGGACACGGGACTCTGGAGCAGGCTGAGCGATCTGGGTGTTTCCTGGTTTCCTCAGGAGTATGGGCGACACGGTGCGGTTGGAGGATTTTGCCGCGTTCTCCGGGCAGCATTGGCGGTTCGCGGGGCAGCACTAGTTCACGCCCGAAGCGATATGGCAGCGGCGGCAGTGATCCTTGCTGGGATCAATGACTGGGTATGGGATGTCCGATCCCTTTGGGCAGATCAGAAGGTTGCGACAGGGGTGTTTTGGGCTGGCTCCCTGCAGGAACGAGTCTTTCGTTGGGTAGAGCGACTAGCTGCGTACCGATCAACTGCTGTGGTCGTACTCACAGCATCAGCAGTAGAAGAGCTCGATTCCCGCTACGAGGGGATAGTGGCTCCAAAGGCACGAGTTATCACGACGTGTACTGATCTAGAACGTTTCACTGTGTCGCCGCTACCTGCGACGACGGTTCGGGTACTGTTGGCTGGCACAATCAACCGGTATTACGACTTGCGATCGATGCTCGATCTAGTGGCCGAATTTCGTAACCGCCGACCAGTTGAGTTCATTGTGGCATCGCCAGAGGCAACCTCCTGGGAGGCAGAACTCGCCGACTTAGAGGTAGTTCGCGTGTCAGCTACACCTGACGTAATGGTCGACCTTGTGGCGTCGTGCCATCTAGGTCTCAGCATCTGCCGTGATGATGCCGGTGTAAGTCTCAAAGCAGCTATGCCCACGAAAATTGGTGAGTTCCTGGCGAGTGGTCGACCGGTGGTTGTTAACCCTGGATTGGTTGATGCTGCCAGACTGGTCGAGGCCAATGGCTGCGGTGTCGTGTTTGGGTCAACCGGTCCGTGCAGCGTCGAAGAGGTGGTTGATCGGATTGAAGCTTGTCTTAAAGATCCGGCTACTCCGAGGCGTTGCCGAAGCCTTGCTGAGACACACTTCAACCTCACTATTGGTGTCAACGAACTGGTCAGCACCTACAACTTGGTGCAAATGCGACCGTAGGGTCCCACGGATGCCATCGTTAGATACATCCACGATAGGAAGCAGGTATCTGAAGGGGTCTTCGGCTATTGAGTCTTCTTGAGTGTCACCATCATCATTGCGACCTTTTCAAGATCTTCCGGAGTATCCACGGCGTGTGACGGGAGATCTGTCGGCACCATTCTCACTTGGTAACCATGTTCAAGGACGCGAAGCATGTCTATCGCCTCAGATTCCTCAAGTGGCGTTGACACCATTGAAGCGAATTCGAGTAGGAAATCCCGACGGAAGGGAATGATCGCCACGTGTCTGCCAACTGCAGTGTGATCGACTGTCCCGGCGATTGGTGCCCGAGAGAAGTACAGGGCGTTGCCATACTTGTCACACGTGATTTTGATGAAGTTGGGATCACGAAGATCATCCATCGATGAGATTCTGCCCAGCAGTGTTGATACGGGAATCGATGAATCCTCCAGCAACGGCTGTACACCTGCGGTGATCATCTCTGGTCTGGTCATCGGCTCGTCACCCTGCACCATTACGGCTATGTCAAAACAGACCCCATCCTCCTTTTCGACTATCTCGAGCGCTTCTGCACATCGGTCTGTTGCTCTCACGTGCTTGTCGCTGGTCATCACTGCACGCCCACCAATGCTTCTAACGTATTGAGCAATTTCCATATCGCAGGTGGCAACAACAGTCAGGTCCAGCAGAGAACATGAGATAGTTCCCTCGTAGACGTGCCTGATCATGGGGCTTCCATTCAAGTCAGCCATTGGCTTTCCAGGGAACCGACTACTGCTCATTCTGGCAGGGATTATCGCCAAGACCCTCATGACGTCACTCTCCTAATAGCGAATAAGATTGTCAAATGAAGGCACAGTCAGGGATGCCGCGAGGTCTTTGTTCAAACTGTGGCGTCTGAGTAGGAACGGCACATGGTTAGAGCTTGCAGCCTCATAGTCAGTCATGGAATCGCCGATAAATACAGCCCTGTCTGGGGCAATCTGGCGGTTGGCGAGCGAAGAGGCCACGGCGTCAACTTTGGCTGAAGGTGAACCGAAGACATTAGAAAAACAGGGCAACAGGTCCAACTGGTCGAGGATTCGAGTGATTTCCTCCAATGGGGTGGATGTCACGAGGATGAACAGTTGATCGCCCGGGTTATTCCTCAGGTACTCAGGAACTCCCTCGACCCAAGGCGAGTTGACAACGGCATCGGTAACGTGTTCGGAGAACTCGACACAGGCCTTGTGAACAGGCTCGGCACTGGCTGGCATATCAGCCCATGTCAGGTAGAGGGGAATCTTGTCGAACCGCGACATTCCTCCGTTCGACTCGTGGTGGCGCTGGACGCGGTCGCATACTGGCGTGCCCGCACTCCGAACGATCCACCGGAACCCCTCGGTTTTCACTTCTATAGAGTCCTTGACCACGCCGTCGAAGTCCCAGAAGACCAAATGGGCAGCCTTAAGTACCTGAGGAATAAAGCCTTTGCCAGGATTTACAGTGCTGGCATTAGCGGGTTCCACTCCGGGTGGGGAGACCATTGTCAGGGTCGAACGTAACTTGTGAGCACGGAGTCAGTCTGACATTGAGTCAGGCTCAGTGGGGTCCGAGCTGAGTTCATTGATCAACTGGAGGATTCCCTGCCCGAGGTCGATTGTGAGTGACGGGATGTACTTGCGAGCCAGATTGTCACGGTAGGCGTAGGGAGTACGGATGTAGTGTCCGCCCTGATCATGCTCTAGGTACTCAATGTGCTGTGGTAATCCAAGGATCTCGGCGCACATGGCTAACAGGTCGGACATCCTGATTGACTCTAGGCCGGTAACAACGACGGTTCGATTTCTGTAACTCTCGCCAAGGATCGAGACACTTGCCCGGGCTGCATCTTCGACGTGTACGTACTCTCTAATCGCCTCCGCGCTTCCTACGTACCTGATAAAGCCGTCGCGCATGGCCTGACCGAGGATCATCCTGAGTGAGTTTGAGTCGGATGCCCTAGGGCCGTATAGGGAGCCATATCGAAGAATTGTGAAATCCAGGTCATAGGCCCGTTGGTATTCTTGGATGTATTCTTCGGCGGCCCGCTTGCTGCAACGGTAGAACCCCCCTTCTCTGCTGTTCACATACACCGTGCTGGCGAAGACGAACCTTCCTACGTCATTGCGGAGGCAGCACTCAAGGACCTTTACGTTGCCAAGAATGTTTGTCTCAGCGGTCTCCTTAGGTCGACTCGTTGCATCATCGAGATCTGCTAGTGCTGCAAAGTTGTAAACGACATCTGAACCGTTGATGGCCTCAGTGAGCCTTGACTCGTCAGACAAATCAGCGACAACCATCTCCTGATTAGGTCGACACCATGGCGACTCTTTTCGGTCGTATATACAGACCGAGTGGCCCTCTTCTGAGAGCTGGTCGGCTACATGAGAGCCGAGAAATCCACTACCCCCAATTACTACTACCCTCAGGACACCGGCTTGCCCGCTCATAGGTCCTTCATTCTCTTACGCAGGTTTGCGAGATTGTTGGATTCGGCAACTGGAAACATGAGTGGCTGACCCGTCAGGAACCGGACCACCTCCTCGGTTGCTTCGACTTCCATTCTGGCCCGACAATCGACTGATGCAGACGCCATGTGTGATGTCAGTAGGCACCGTTCAACTGTCGCCAGAGGCCCTACGTACGGTTCGTTTTCAAACACGTCTATGCCAGCTCCAGCCAAATGGCCTTGATTAAGCACTTGATAAAGGTCGTCTTCGTTGACGATTCCACCACGAGATGTATTGATTAGAACAGAGTCCTTGTTCATATTCATTAGTTCGCGAAACGATATGAGGTTTGTTGTTGATTCAGTAAGTGGTAGGTGGAGAGTTATCACGTCAGAGTTTGAAAGCAACTTGTCCAAGCTCACCCATTGGGTCGCAAGACCCTCGACACGCTCCTGTAAGTTTAGGTCGGAGTCATTGTCATGTAGTAACACCTCTGATACCCCAAGCGCACCTAAGTTCTTGAGGACAGCGCGACCGATGTTTCCGACACCGACAATCCCAATCCTCACGTCTGTTATTCGCCGGCCAATGACCTTGTGCCACTCACCCCTATGCATTCTTGCGTTTGACACATGCAAAGCTCGCAAGATCACGAGCATGAAGGTGATTGTCATTTCTGCTACTGCCGGAACTGGGGCTAGTGGTGTGTTGGAGACCGAAATTGAGCGGCGTTTCGCTGCAGGGAGGTCGATGTTGTCGAGGCCTACACCTACCCGGGAAATAAGCCGCAACCCTGGAGCGTTGGCCATTACACGCTCTGTGATCGGTTCTGTGCCGGCGACAATGACGTCAACTCCGTCTACTAGCTCGATCATCTGCTCTTCGTTGGGCCGTTCGCCAAGTGGGTTGATCACGTAGTCAACACCGAGTGCAGAAAGCATCTCAATGGGTCGCTGGTCAAAGGCAGCAAATGGCGTGGGAGTAATGAGCACCCGATCTACAGACATCTAGTTGCCTCCGCTGTTGCTGTTAAGTCCTCTTGCCCCATCGCAACACGTGGATCTGACTGAGCATTGACAAGGCTCTCAAACACTTCTTGAACCTATCGATTGTTGAGACATTGGAGTACTGAAGGCGTGAGAACGTAGAGGAGATTGACCCTTGGCCCTTTGGTCGTGCTAGAGCCGGGAGCGGAGTGGTCTGCTCGACTGGTTGCTGACACATGCGTAACCAATACAGGTGAGGTGACCGTGAAGGCCATTGTGGAGCGAGGCAATTCTGACTTCGACAAGTGCCAATTCACCCGGATGCTCTAGGTACCTGATGGCATTCCCACTAGCGCCATCCACCTTTGCAGTGTGGGATCAAGAAAGAGGAGGTCACCGGCTTGGATCGGTGGTCTCGTCGTATTTGCAGCGTCTTCCAGCGCCTGAACTAGTTCAGTCGCGGTTCCAACAGTCGGCAGTTCAGCGAATCCCTTGAGGGGGTTGAAGTTGAGGCTGTCTTCGTACTGAAACACAACGACTGGAATACCGAGTATGTACAGGTCGACAACGGCTGAAGTGCCACTGCTGACTAGTGCGATGTCGTGATCGTTAATGAGTTGGCTGAGCGCTTCCTCGCGGACATCCACATGTAACTGCTTGAGGAGAGACTCCGACAACTTTCCGTTTGGTTGCGGCTTTATCGTGAACTGGGTTCCGGGCTGGATCAAAGGCACTGCCTCTCGGACCAATCCAATCATCGCCTCATTGGGGTCTTGGAGGTAGTCGGCAACAAGGAGGATCCTGAGTGGCTGATCAGAACTCCGTTTTGTGGAGGTCCATCGGTTAGCGCAGTCAAGATGCTGGTACCGCAGCGCCTCGCACTCAACGGTCTGCCTCGGTGGAACTCCGGGCCCGTTCAAAACGCTACGGGCTAGAGGGCCATTCACTGCAACGAAATCGGGAGCAGGGCGCGAGTAAGTGCTGTGCTCAGACGAAGTACCGATATCTGGAAAAATTCGAAAATCCCAAAATCGCACTGTGGAGTGTGGGACCGCAATCAACTCCCCAAGTCCATGCCGGTACCAGGCGTTAATAAATGCTGCTTCCCAGGACTGCCCTTCTGCAAGGTAGAAACCTCTTCGTTGAGGGGCAACGCATCCCAGCGCCTTGTCGAACAGTACGAACCAGATCAGGTTCTCGACTGCCAGACAACCGACCATCGACGACTTCCAAGCATCGGCGTGGAGATGCCATAACCATGGGCGATTAGCCAGATTGTCTCGAATCCTACGAGGCCTAAGGCGAAGATATATCGCAACGAGTCTCAGGTAGTTGGCGGAAACTCGTAGTAGGACACGAGCTGATAGGAACGAATCCAATACCGTGTGCACTTGGCTTAGTGATGACTGCTTGTCACAATGCCGTAGTTGTTGAACCCGGTAAGGTTGCAGTGGGGTTCGGCTGTTCCAAGTGTGCATCTCCAACCAGTTACTTGGAATGCCTTCGTCGTCAAGGAGAATTGGCAGGTTGGACCATGAGTTTGAGTATGGCCTCTGGGTGTCGTAGCCGGGCTGATGGGAGAACTGGGTGCGTGTTGCAAACAGGACTGGGTTTTTATTACCAATGAAGTCTTCGGGTACGACCGATCGGAATTTCCACCAGCGATAGGTGTATCTCGCATACATGGCAAGTGTGGCAAGGATGGGATGGATTGGTCGATGTTTACCAGACCTCATTTGGTCAGGCCGCTTCTCTTGAGTGGGCCTGTTCCACTGAAACGGGACTTGGTAGCACTCACAGAGTTGTTGAATCGCTGACCTTATTAGCGGGTCACGCGACAGCAGAACTAGGTGATTTGGTGGTTTCGTAGCTATGACTTCTTCAATGGCAAGAAGCCTTAGGGCATCAGTTATCGCGGGTGTCTTCCAGACGCTTCGTTCCGCAATTAGCGTCATCCACCAGTAACTGAATGAATCAGTCAGTGCTGTCCATTCGGTCAGGCTTTTTCCCTTGTGAAGTGATTCCCCAACGCCACTGATCCATGTTAGGTACCTGTTTCGCAGGCATTCGTCATTTTCTTCAACCAGGTTGAGGAGAGAGAGTTTGTTGGGAAAGTCAGTATGCCCGTACCAAGAGTAGGTCACCTCAGACGAAGTTGAAGCACTGTCGCCATACACCAAAACAAGACTTGAGTCACGGGACACGATGTTGATCGTACAGGGGCCGATTTGCAGGGAGAGTCGTCAGCTGGGGTGGACTGTAGGCAAGGTTGGCCTAGATGTTTCAGAGGAACCTGTGTGGGCGTGAAGCTAGTGGCCCTTGTTCCAGAAGTGGTGACCTAGGCTGGGTTGGGGTCAGTTCGGTTAGTAGGCAGGAGAGTCTTGGTGGACAGTGTTCCGATCGTTGTCTCTCAGGTCCCGAGTGGTGTGGGGACCAGCAGTTCAGATCTTCGCCCGGTTGTCCGGGTTCTTTTCATCTACCCGACCTATCGCAACATGCTTTCCCCGGCTATTGGGTTGTTGGCGGCCGTTCTGAAAGAGCGCGGACATGAGGTGCAGGTGTTTGACACTGCGTTCTACGCTGACACATATGGCAACGGTGAGTCGCTGGATGCCGACGTCCAGAAGAGTGATCGACTTCAGGCTCGGCCCTACGAGATGCCTGAGGACCTGCAGTTTAAGACGACCGATCCTTTTGACGACCTGCTAGCACAGGTAGACGGTTTCAACCCCGATCTCCTTGCCATGTCTTGCACCGAAGACATGTGGGGGCTTGGTGTGGATCTCCTTAGTTTCGTTCGAGAGCGACGGAATGTTCTTACGATTGTCGGTGGAGTATTCCCGACGTTTGCTCCAAGGATGGCACTTGCGCATGACGCGGTCGACATCGTGTGTAAGGGCGAAGGTGAGAATGCGTTGGCCCAACTGTGTGACCGGATTGCCTTGGGTCAATCCTATGACGATGTGCCGAATCTCTGGATCAAATCCGCATCTGGTGCTGTAACGGAGAATTCGATCCAGATGGTCGATATGGATGCCAACCCACTAATTGATGCAAGCATTTTTGACGATTCACGATATTACAGACCGATGGGAGGACGCGTCTGGCGGATGTTCCCTGTTGAGACCCACAGGGGTTGTCCGTACAAGTGTGCCTTCTGCAACTCTCCGAGCCAGATGGCGTTATACCGCAACGAACTGGGGGAGAACTTCCTCCGAAGGAAGTCGTTCAAGAACATGGAGCGAGAGATGCTCTACTATAAAGAGGAGATGGGAGCAGAGTACTTCTACTTCTGGGCTGACACGTTCTTCTCGTGGAAGCCAGGTGAGTTTGAGGAGTTCGCCAAAATGTATGAGCGAATCGGGTTGCCATTTTGGTGCCAGACAAGGGTCGAGACCGTCACTCACCAGAGGTTGGAGCGTTTGAGTGAGATCGGTTGCGCCAGAGTTTCATTTGGACTTGAACACGGCAATCCTGAGTTCCGACAGCGCTGGCTTAAGAGACGAATGTCAAACGAGATGATCGTGGAAAAGTTCGCTATCGTAAACGAAGTAGACATTCCGTTCAGCGTGAACAACATCATTGGATTTCCACATGAAACCCGGGAGTTGGCATTCGACACTGTTCGACTGAACCGCCGGTTCGAATGCAACGACCGGAGCGCGTATGTCTTCACGCCATTTCAAGGAACGCCATTACGGGCCGAGTGTGACAGGCTCGGGTTGACCCAGCCAGACGAGATAGTCCAGTCGAGTATTCCAGATACAGCAGCTCTAGATATGCCCCAGTTTAGGCGTTCAGAGGTATTGGGCCTGGTAAAGACGTTCAACATGTATGTACATTTCGAAGAAGATCGCTGGCCAGAGATTCGAGAGGCGGAGGGGACCACCCGCGAGGAGAAAGAGCGCTACATAGCCCTAAGAGAGGAATTCGCCGCAAGGTTCTGGGGTGATGACGATTGATCATTCAGCGAGAAGGTCACGACTGGTTCTGCATTGAAATCTGTGCGATTTGATCGAATCATCTCTTTGAAATACTTGCATAAAATAATCATGTTGTTACCAGTCTAGATCAGGTAAGTGGATTCAATAGAGTCAAGTCAACTGCTTGGCAATATTTGGAGAATCGTACCCGTTCCCAGGGAAAGGTAGTATTCAGAAGGTCGATTGGTATGTTGTGAGGGCCTTTAACTTCGATAACCACACATGGGTCGATAACAGTAAAGGTCGGACCGTTCATTGAAATACCTTGGTATTGAAGTTCTCGGTCGAGAGTTAATCGAAATCCATCTAACACAAAGTAACTTCGTAGATATGAAACAGTGACACGTGGACGACAAATACCATACTGATTGTCGATGAGATAATGGTTAGACGGATCAGACAGTGTGGATGTAACTACTGATGTCTTGTACCGGCCCTCTACAGAAGAGATCTTGGTTTCAAGGGTGCAGGGAGAAACGTCAGGTTGATCCGGTTCGTATCTTCTGTAACGAATCTTCTTTCTTGGGAGAACCCCTTCAGTGGAGTCGTAGTACATTCCAAATCGATCGTTATCTAGGTATATCGATATAACTCGACGAGAAGGATAGCGGATAGCTGCTCCAGACTCGTTTAACCATGCAAGGAAACGTGGAAGACGGCTGGGGTCAACCTTCAGTTTCTCCTCAGTACGGAAACTCACTGGACCGTGAAAAGAAGTCGGGAGCCGTCCTGTTGCCGATAATCTCCCGAGGCACAATTGCTTTGTTGTAGCAAAAGGCTTCCACCACTGTAGGCCTGTTTCTTTCGGTAAACAGTAGCACAGACTCCAACATCGGTAAAACGAGCCTGGCTGATATTGACTGAAGATGAGTCTTTTGATGCAACTCCCGTCGGAGCGAAGGCGACTAGAAGCGAGTTGATATCACTCCGCGCCGCTTCACCGATGGAAACTGCCTTGTCCCCACAACGTTCGAGTTCTGCCACTGCAAATACATAAATGCCAGCAGAAATATCGAGACAATCATTGCCGGCCTTCTGCACTGTCATAGTGGAAATCTCAAGCTCGGAATAGTCCATATCTATAGCATCCTGGAAAGCATCAGCAACTTGAATCTGTGCTATGTCGCCTGAAACCCTAAGAAAGTGAATACTGTCTTCACAATCTCCACCTATAGCTTTGAGAGTTAGGTTTGACAATTTAACATCACGAAAGGTCAAACAGCCTGTGAGACCTCGGAAATCATGTCTCTCGGTCTGTTGAAAGTCAACTGGTTTGGATACTTCAGGGCCCTGATAAATGACGGTCCAGTTATCTAGCTTACCATTCCAGATTACTGATCGAGAATGAGGTGTAGATGTCGAGAGGTGCAAAATACGTTCTATGTGATCAATTTCAATTGTGACAAATCCGTTTGTGCTAAGTGTTGTCTCGTCGACTAGCGTAATGTGTTGCCAGTCAGATGCGAGATGGTCTGATTGAATCAGGCCCGCCTTATAGTGAGTAATGGAATTACCGACGTAAAGGTAATCAATATCCTCAATAGTTAGTGCACCACGTAACAATAACACTTGCTGTTCATCAGATAGCCAAAGAGCCGTACACTGTCCATCATGGAGAAAACATTGTGTGAACTGACCTGAAGGTATAGAACCGAAAACGATCCGGATGCTCGGGTCGTGTATTCCTGTGAACAACTCAGCGGGAATATAGTCGGTTGTGTTCAAATTACCAGACGAGGTGATGACGGCCAAGTTCCTATCGATGATTCCCCCTAGTCCAATGAGATCATGAAGTTCATGTTCTGTGATCGACATTCCCCGTTGAGCTAAGCGGCGAACAAATGATGAGAGTTCGATCGAAGCAAGTTCCTGACGAAGTACCGTTGCCGCTAATGCAGTTGCTGGAGTGACTAGTGTCAGTGAGAGATCAGTAACGGGAGTAAACTCATGTTCGACAAAACCAATCACTTCTTTCAGCCATTGCTTGGCTTGATTGTCTGATGATAACTCTCGCTTGATCAAAGAGATCTGGCCGTCGTAGTAGATGGGTCGAACGATTCCGAGCCAAGGATCGTAGACAAATCTTTGGTTATGACTCTTTAACCCATGAACATTGTCTGATCCCAGCGCTAGAAACAGGGCAGTGAACTTCGAAGCTTCACTGGGTTCCGGTGAAGTCGAACTAATTAAGATGGGGAGCGTAGCACTAGTAATAATTCGACTTACTGGCAAACCAGTCCCGGGTATTGTGCCGGGGAGTTGATCTACTCGGGTGGCACCAGGCTTTGAAGCGGCGACTTGCGCGTAGACTTGATTCAGTCGCGCCAGTCCCTCTTCAACAATTGCCATTGCCACTGGTCCACGCTCAGCGAATTGTTGATTACTTAGGCGGCTAGTGGTAAAAATATGTGGATTGGCAATCACATCTTCTGAATCGGTATGTTCGGTCCAGCTATAACCGAAGCGCTCATCTACTTGAAAGATCGGTGATTCAGGTATTAGTCGATATTCAAGTAGTTCCTTTCTAAATTTCTCCTGAACTAGGTACTGTACAGTCTGGCCATTTACTGTCGCGTCTATGTAGAAAGTACGCGGCGTTAGAAATCCAAGTTCATCAAAAAGCGTAGTAGCAAATATTTCGTTATCGCCATGACGAGTTTCAGGAAGTAGAAGTTTAAAGTGAACGAGCCCCGCTAAGTGTTCATTAGTTAGCCGCACGTCAAGGCTAGATTGGAGCCCACTGACTGTACGGAGATGGTCTTGACCATCACCGTGGATCCGGACTCGTGCCTGATCAATACACCTCTGTCCGTCTGTATATTCCAACGTCACAGTTGCGTCATAGTTCTCCTTAAATTGTTGAGTAAATCCACCAAACTCTTCTAGACTCAGCCATGCTTCGAAGGTGTTTTTGGACCAAGCGCGAGGTCTGTTCATATCGATAATTAGTCGAGTCGGGTAATCAAGCCTGTCGCTTGGGAGGTCCGACTGAGGGCTAGGGCAACTGGGTGCTATCGCTTCTGGGAAAAGGGGATCTGGATCAACTCTTGTAATTTCCGCGGCTAGCGATTTTGTAGTTGTGAGAATTTGATGGTCGGGAGTTAGAAATTGGAGGAATACTAGAATTATGAGTATCAACCAAGTTGTACCTGACTTCATGTCACGACGGTGGTTGACCTATTCGAGTTTCGGACGACAACACTTGGGAACTGAAGTAGTCAAGGGATTCTTCCATTTCTTCCAGTTCTCTTCTTGTCCGAAAACTGAGTAGGTAGGAACACTCGTTGCTGGTCTTGTCATCGAGACGACTGGTTAGGCCTGAGGCTTCATCTAGCAGCGGAATCCGGCCACTTGATCGCACGAGAATAGTGTTTACTAACTCACCTTCGGCGAAGGATAAGGAGAAGGGTCTCCGTTTTGCTTTTGTGGAGAGATGTTCGTAGATGGAAACACTGTAAATCGTAATAACAAAAAATACTCCAAGCAGAATTCCAAGAGCTGGTTCAACAGAAACTGCTATCCCGGTTGTTACCAGGGCAAAGAAGATCACCAACTCAAAAGGATTTCTTACAGGGTTTCGGAAGCGAACGATAGAGAGTGCACCGATCATGCCTAACGAAAGCGAAATGTTGCCGGCAATGACTCGGGTAATGACAAAGGTGGTGACAGGGAGGAGAATGTACGTCATCGTGTGGTGGTAAGTTGTTGCCCACCTTTGACCAACCTGACTAAGTGAGGTCCGGACTAACAGGCCGATTAGGCCAGCCGTCAGCATCAGTGGGAGAGCCGATACGGCGGGCCAAATGCGCCCGTTGCCGATGATGTCTGAAAGGGTGTCCATGTCTCGGTCTAGTCTCCTCCGTCTTCATTAAGTCAAGTCTTTCGGACCGTAACACTTGAGCCGATGGCTGTGCCCTATCTGTAACAGTGTGATTGTCGTACTGACTGAATCGTACGGGGTTTCTCGACCGTTTCTCAGTCGTTCTGGGATGTGTTGACCATCATTGACGATGTCTCACTAGTTGTCGCTGACTCTTGAGTCCGAATCGAGTTATTGTCGGTGGGGCAATGGAGAGTCGGTGTGCGGCCCACAACTGGACACTTGTCTAGAGGGAAATGGTGCAAGTCGCCAACTACCTTGGATCTAAACGAAAAATACCTCCAGCTAAGGAGAGCACGTAAACGGTGTCATCCTCTATCATGGAAAACGACACTGGCAGGTTGATGGTGACTCCCAAGTCAAGAATGTCGACCTCACCTTCCTCACCGTGCCGAAGGGATCGTATGACACCGTCGCAGTAGTCGCTGAAAAGGTAGGTACCTTCTAGGTTGGGTAGGCGGCCACCACGTACAACCACTCCACCTATCACCGAACATCGATGACTGATGCCTTCGTGTCGGTAGGAATAGAGTGGTCGCACATGGCCATCTGGTTCAGGTCCGTTGAACTCAGTTGAGCCCTCCATGATTGACCAACCGAAGTCGGCACCGGATTTCACTGCTCCCGACTCTAAGTAGTTGATCTCCTCGACATTCTGATGACCTACGTCTGATACCCAGAGGTCACCTGTGAGCGAATCAAGGTCAAAGCGCCATGGATTTCGTAGTCCAAAGGCCAAGATCTCGGGCCTAACGCCAGCAGTCATCTCGCTGACGAACGGGTTGTCAGATGGAATACTGTAGGGGGATGCTTCGTTGGGTGTCGGAAGAATGCGGAGCAGGGTACCCAAGAGAGTATTTCGGTTTCGACTGTGGCCGTGCGGATCTTGGTCCGACTCAGCCCCGCCATCTCCAAACCCAATGATCAGACGGCCCATCGGGTCCGTGAGCAGATGTCCGTTGTTGTGTCCGACATGCGGCTGGGCAACGGTAAGGAGAAGTCGTGGAGTGCCTACAAGTGCGCCGCTCGTGTCCATAGGATAGGAGACAATCCGACTCAGCCAATTTCTATCGGTATATGAGACGTACAACTGGTCACCAGTTGGCGAGATGGCAAGCCCAACAAGTCCACCCTCTCCCTCGGTTGTGACTTCCCCCGAGATGTCGAGTACCTCCTCGCCAGGCGAGAATGACCCATCCGCTGCGAGGTTGATTCTTCGCACTATGCCTCTCCTTTCTCCGAGCAGGAGATCCTGTGTGCCTGGTCTGCCTACGAGTGCGATTGGTGCTTCGAAACGTCCGACTTCTACGGCGACCAATGCAGAATTATCTACGAGTATTCTGACTGCAGTCTGCAGAATGAACATGCCGCTTAGAACTACAGTTGCACCACCGACTAGATGCGTAATTGTTTTTTGTATTCTGTACTT
>PVBE010516692.1_pt1 | contig 20467 bp, 17 predicted proteins | sample 1631181 | NCBI WGS metagenome assembly PVBE01 (sample SAMN08397723, study PRJNA350692) | Marine metagenome, whole genome shotgun sequencing project. | isolation source: water | place: Pacific Ocean | collected 2012-04 | reverse complement strand
TTATCCTCGCCGCCCCTCGGGATTTTCGTAACGAGAGAAACCCTCGATCGACGGGGTTTCGAGGGCGTATGTAACAACAACCCTCGAATCCGACAAATCAATAATTGTTACAGTTTGTTACGCCACGATTCCGGCCCAGATTCCGGGCGTTTGAGCACCTTCGGTTGGCTTTCTCTCGCGCCCGCCCGCTCACCCTCTATTCACCCAGTTCGACTGATCGTCTGGGCGCAGGGCGGGAACGGGCCGGCGCGAAACCAACCGGAAATGCCCTAATTGGCCTGACGACGCAGGAACGCGGGTATATCGAGTAGATCTTCCTCGCCCTGGCCGGCGCCCGTTCGGTCGTCGGGCTCGACATCGACCAATTTCGGCTGCTCGATTTCGGCTTCGGACAGAACGTCCTGCTCGGGCTTGATCACCGGCCCGACGGGCTCGACTGGCTCGGCGGGCCCGACCGGCATGGCCGGCTTCTGCGCCCGCGCCTGCGCCTGCGCTTCCGCTTCCGCTTCCGCCTCCGCCTTCGCCTTCGCTTCCTCCTTCTTGGCGCGGCCGGCGCCGGTCACCCGGCTCAGCAGGCCGCCGCCGCGCTTGCGCGCGCGCTCCGGCGCGCCGCCGTTGATCATATCCGCTTCACGGAATGGGTCGGGAGGGGTTTCCGGCTCCGATCGCCCGCGCGGATCCATCGGCGGCGGCGGCACGAAGGCTCCGGTCGAGGGGTGCGGGATGCCCGCGGTTGACATCTCGGGAAGGATTGGTGCCGCGGGTCGGTCGGGATCGAGCCCCAATCCCGAATCCGACACCTTCTCGTCCATCGCGCTCGGACGGAGCTCGGCGGCGTCAGGCAGGCTCTCAGCCGGCGGGTGATGCGGAACCGACTCGGCGGCAACGTCGTCCTGCGAATAGACCTTGAGGACCGGCCGCGGCCGGCTGGCCGCCTCGGCGTCGATCCCGGTGGCGACGACGGAAACGCGCATCTTGCCCTCGAGCGTGCCGTCCATGGTTGATCCGAAGATGATGTTGGCGTCGGAATCGACCTCGTCGCCGATGCGATTGGCCGCCTCGTCGACTTCGAACAGGGTCATGTCGGGGCCGCCGGTGATGTTGATCAGGACCCCCCGCGCGCCCCGCATGGAAACCTCGTCGAGCAGCGGATTGGAGATCGCTGCCTCGGCGGCCTCGCGGGCGCGCTCGTCGCCCTCGGCCTCGCCGGTTCCCATCATGGCCTTGCCCATTTCGCTCATGACCGTGCGGATGTCGGCGAAATCGAGGTTGATCAGCCCCGGCACCACCATCAGGTCGGTCACGCCCCGGACGCCCGAGTGCAGCACCTCGTCGGCCATGGTGAACGCATCGGCGAAGGTCGTCTTCTCATTGGCCACCCGGAACAGGTTCTGGTTGGGAATGACGATCAGGGTGTCGACATACTGCTGCATCTCATCGATGCCGGCATCGGCGAGGCGCATGCGGTTGATGCCCTCGAACTGAAACGGCTTGGTCACCACGCCAACGGTGAGGATGCCGTGCTCGCGGGCGAGCCGGGCGATCACAGGTGCGGCGCCGGTTCCGGTGCCGCCGCCCATGCCGGCGGTGATGAACGCCATGTGGGCCGATTGGAGATGCTCGATCAGCTCATCGATCGCCTCTTCGGCGGCGGCGCGGCCGATGTCGGGCCGAGATCCGGCGCCGAGGCCGTGAGTGATGTTGAGCCCGAGCTGCAGCTTGCGCTCGGCGAGCGACTGCGCGAGGGCCTGGGAGTCGGTATTGGCGACCAGGAACTCGACCCCCTCCAACTTGGAGCTGATCATGTTGTTGACCGCGTTGCCGCCGGCGCCACCGACGCCGATGACGGTGATGCGCGGCTTGAGGACCGCGTCCTGTCCTGGAACGGTGAGATTGATCGTCATACTAGCCTCCTAGGCTTCACGATGTCGCCTTCCCTGAGTTGTGCGCCAGTTGCGGCACGATCGAGATTCAGATGTGTTTTCGGTTGCTTCATTGAGTCAGAAACTTTCTCGTAACCAGTGGCCGATTCGGCCGAAACGGCCGCCACCGGCGTCGGTCATGGTGCGCCTTGCGCCGTCGTGGTCGCCGTGGCGCTCGGCGGCGTATCGAAGAAGACCCGCGCAGGTCGCGAACGCGGGGCCGCTGGTCGCCTCGGCAAGGCCGGATAGGCGGAGCGGACGGCCGAGCCGGACCTGCTTTTCCATGATCAGCGAAGCCAGCTCGCGGGCGCCGCGCAGCTGGCTCGCGCCGCCGGTCAGCACCAGCCTGCGCCCCGCCAGCCGGTCGAGCCCCTTGGCTTCGAGGCGGCTTCGCACCAGCTCGAACGTCTCTTCCAGCCGCGGGCGTATGATCCCGACCAGCAGCGATCTCGGCACGTGGTTGGGCTGCGCCGGCTTGTCCTCGCCGACCAGCGGCACGTCTATCACCTCGCGCTCGTCCTCGGGCGAGGGAATGGCGCTGCCGTAAAGCGTCTTCATGCGCTCGGCATCGGCCAACGGCGTCGACAGCCCGCGCGCGATGTCGCTGGTGACGTGCCCGCCACCGATGGTGATGGTGTCGGCATGGACGACGTGGCCGTCATAGAACACAGCGATCGTCGTCGCCCCGCCGCCCATGTCGACGACGGTCGCGCCGAGATCCATCTCGTCCTCGACCAGACACGCGAGGCCCGATGCGAAGGGCGAGACGACGACCTCCTCGATATCGAGGTGGCAGCCGGCGATGCAGGCCATCAGGTTGCGATAGGCGCCGGTGCCGGCGGTGACGAGATGCATATGTACGCCGAGCTTGTGACCGAACATGCCGCGCGGATCACGGATGCCGCGGCTGCCGTCGATCGAATAGCCGACCGGTATGCAGTGGATCAGCTCGCGGTCGTCGCTGCCGTCCTGGGCGATGCCGTGACCGAGGATGCGCCTGAGATCAGACTCGCCGATTTCGTGGCCGGCCACCGCGACCTCGACGCCGAACATGCGCGACGCGGGGTTGCCGCCGGTGAGGTTGATGACGGCGGAGCGGATCTGTTCGCCGGCCATCTCCTCGGCCGCGTTGACGGCGGTCAGGATCGAGCTCCTCGCCGCGTCGAGATCAACGATGGCACCGCATCGCACCCCGTAGGCGGCGTGATGTCCGATGCCGATCACCCGGATGCCACCCTCGGCGTTGGCCCGGGCGACGAAGCAGCTCACCTTGGAGCTACCTATGTCGAGCGCGGCGATGAGGCCTGATCGTGGTTTCGCCATGCCGCCCTACCTCGCCCCACTTCGAATTCGAATGGCGTTCGCGTGCACCATTTAGGTCTTTTCCCCCTGCTTCTTGGCGATCGTCTCCGAGCCGGTCTTCTTGCGGACGATCAAGCGATCCGGCAGCCGAAGATCGATCGCCTTGATGTCGCGTCCGAGAAGCCCGTGCTTTTTCTCGAGCCGCCCGAGTCGCGCCCAGGCCGCGGCGGCGTCGCGCTGCGGCAGGCTGACATCGATTCCATTGTCGAATTGAAGGTTCCAACGCCGCCCGCCGACGCGGACGGCGGCACGCACCCGGCGCGCCAGTGTCGGATTGTGCGCGATCATGGTCAGAAGTGCGGACGTATGACGGGGCGCGTCGCCACCGACGACTGTCAGCAGGCCGCCGAATTTTGCCAGGCCGCGGCGGGTCAGCACCACGCCGCCGTGATCGATCAAGGCGAGGCGGCCCTTGCGCTGCCATAGCGCCATGGGCTCGCGCTCGACGATCCTCACGTAGAGCGTATCCGGCAAGCGCCGCTCGACGACGACGCTTTCGACCCAGCTGATCGCGCTCACCCGCCGCGCGATGCGACGGGGATCCAAGCCCAGGATCGGATGGCCGCGGCCGACGCCGACCGCGCGGAGAACGGCGCGCTTGGGCGTATGCACGCGGCCCTCGAGCAGGACGTCGTCGATCACCAGACCCATGGCCGCGGTCTGCTCGACGGCCGTGTCCCTCAGTCGCGTGGCGAGATCGGAAACTCTCCCGGTCGAGAGCAGCCAGGCCGAGACCCCGGCGGCAACGGCAATGCCGGCCAGCGCGCCGATGCCGAGCCAGCGGCGCCACCGCCGTGGCGTGGCGCGCGACGGCGCCCGCTTCGATCCTTCGCGCGCCTCGCGCCGGCGAACCATATCGGTTATCCGTCGCATGCGGCGTTCTCCACCATCCAGCCGACCAGCTCGGTGAATTCGATTCCGGCATGACTGGCGAGCTCGGGGACGAGCGACATCGGGGTCATGCCGGGCTGGGTGTTGATCTCCAACAGGAAGACTTCGCCAGGCTCGCCGGCGGTATCGTCGTAGCGCAAGTCGGCGCGGGATACGCCGCGGCACCCGAGCGTCCGGTGCGCGAGCACGGCGTACCTCATCGCCTCGCCATAGGCCTCCGCCGGCATCGGGGCCGGCACGAGATGATCGCTCAGTCCCTCGGTGTATTTGGCCGAGTAGTCGTAAAACCCCTCACGCGGCCTGATCTCGGTGACGCCGAGCGCGCGATCGCCCATGACCGCGACGGTGATCTCGCGGCCCTGGACGTAGCGCTCGACCATGACCACCTCGCTCAACGCGTCCTCGCCCACGTCGCCATCGGGAGCGTCGTCGGGCTGGAGGACGATCTTGACGCCAACGCTGGATCCCTCGTTCATCGGCTTGATGACGTAGGGCGGGTCCATCACTGCGCCGGCGAGCGCATCCTCGCGCGAGGCGATGACATGCTCGGCGCAGCGGATGCCGGCCTCGGTGAACAGCCGCTTGGCCATCGGCTTATCCATCGCCAAGGCGGACGCGAGGACGCCCGAATGGGTATAGGGGATGCCGAGCAGCTCGAGCAGCCCCTGAACCGTTCCGTCCTCGCCGAAGCGGCCGTGGAGCGCGTTGAAGATGACGTCGGGCGGCGGCGTCAGTGCCTGGATCAGGGCCGGGATGTCGCGCTGGAGATCGACCGTCCGCACGTCGTAACCGCCCTCGACGAGCGCTTGGGCGATGTTCGCACCGCTGACCAGCGAAACCTCGCGCTCGCTCGACCAGCCGCCCATCAGGACCGTCACGGAGGTAGCCATTCAGGTGGTCCTCCAGGCTGCGGCGGAGACGCCGATGCGGCGGATCTCCCAGTGGAGCTCGATCCCGGAATGGGCCAGGACGCGTTTGCGCACCTCTTCACCGAGGCTCTCGAGGTCGGCGGCGGTAGCATCACCGGTGTTGATCAGGAAATTGCAATGCTGCTCCGAGACCCGGGCGCCACCAACTGCCAGACCGCGGCATCCGGCGGCATCGATCAGTTGCCACGCCTTGTGGCCAGGCGGATTGACGAACGTGCTTCCGCCGGTCCTCAGCTTGACCGGCTGACTTTCGTTGCGCTCGCGGTTGATCTCGCTCATGCGGCGCGCGATTTCGTGCTTGTCGCCCGGCTCGCCTTCGAGTGTCGCCGACAGGAAGATCCAGTCGGCTGGCACGGCGGACCGGCGGTATGAGAATCCGAGATCGTCCGAGGTGAGCGTATGGATATCGCCGTCGGCATCGATGGCCTCGGCGGTGGCGACGACGTCCTTCATCTCGCGTCCGTAGGCGCCGGCGTTCATACGGAGACCCGCGCCGATCGTCCCGGGGATGCCGCTCAGGAACTCCAGCCCGGCGACGGACCGGTTGCGGCACGCGATGGAGACGTTGACGTCGGACGCGCCGGCGCCGGCGAAAATCGTCGAGCCCTCGATCCGGACCGTCGAGAAGCTCCGTCCGAGGCGGATCAGAACGCCCGGAATTCCACCGTCCCGGACCAGTATGTTGGCGCCGACGCCGATGACCGTGACTGGAACGTCATCCGGCTTGGCGCGCAGGAACTCGGCCAGATCGTCGCGGTCGGCGGGACGGAACAGCACCTCGGCCGGGCCGCCGACCCGGAACCAGGTGATGCGCGACAGCAGGGCGTTGGCAGACAGTTGTCCGCGTACCGCGGGCAGCCGGTCGATCAGGCCGGATTGGATCTCGGCGGCCATCATGACCTCTTCCCCGTCGGCTTGGCGGGTTTCTTCTGGCGTTGTGCCTCGAGCTCGGCGGGAAGGGCGTTGGCCCATTGGGTGATGTTGCCGGCGCCGAGACAGACCACGATGTCCCCGGACGCCGCGATGCCCGATACGATATCCGCGAGATCGCCCGGCGCGTCCAACGGCACGACGTCGCGGTGGCCGCGGGCCTGCAGGCCGGCGACCAGGGCGTCGCGATCGATGCCCTCGATCGGCTCCTCGCCGGCGGCATAGACGTCGGCCACGATTACCGTGTCGGCGTCGTTGAAGCAGGTGCAGAATTCCTCGAACAGGTCGGCCAGCCTGGAATAGCGGTGCGGCTGGACGATGGCGACCACCTTGCCGCCCGCGCCGGCGCGGGCGGCGGCCAGCACGGCGCCGATCTCGACCGGATGGTGGCCGTAATCGTCGATGATGGTGATGCCGTCGACGACGCCGGTCTCGGTGAAGCGCCGCTTGACGCCCTTGAAGCCGGTCAGGGCGCGGCGGATGACCTCGTCCTCGATGCCAATTTCCTGGGCGATGGCGATGCCGGCGAGCGCGTTCTGGACGTTGTGGGCGCCGACCATGGGCAGTTCGACACCGGTCAGCGTCCGGGATTCGCCGCTGGTCCGGTCGCCGATGACGACGTCGAAGCGGGAAAGGCCGGGCGAGATCTCGAGGCCGTCGGCGCGGACGTCGGCCTGCGGGCTCATGCCGTAGGTGATGATGCGCCGGTCCGAGACCTCGCCGATCAGCGCCTGCACCTCCGGGTGGTCGATGCACAGCACGGCGAAGCCGTAGAACGGGATGTTCTCGACGAACCAGACGAACGCCTGGCGCAGCGAATCGAACGAGCCATAGAAATCGAGGTGCTCCGGATCGATGTTGGTAACCACCGCGATCGTCGACGGAAGCTTGACGAACGAGCCGTCGGATTCGTCGGCCTCGACGACGATCCAGTCGCCATCGCCGAGATGCGCATTGGTGCCGTAGGCGTTGATGATGCCGCCGTTGATGACCGTGGGGTCGAGCCGGGCGGCATCGAGGAGGGTGGCGACGATCGAGGTCGTGGTCGTCTTGCCGTGCGTGCCGCCGACGGCGATGGCCCATTTCAGGCGCATGATCTCGGCCAGCATTTCTGCGCGTCGGACGACGGGGATCATGCGCGCACGCGCCGCCACGACTTCGGGGTTGCTGTTCCGGACGGCGGACGAGATGACCACCACCGCGGCATCGCCGACGTTTTCCTCGCGGTGGCCGATCTCGATTGGTATCCCGAGGTCGGCAAGACGGCGCACGTTGGCGCCGTCGGCGACATCGGAGCCCTGGACCTCGTAGTCGAGATTGTGCATCACCTCGGCGATGCCGCTCATGCCGATGCCGCCGATGCCGACGAAATGGATGACGCCGATGGATAGCGGAAGGGACCTCATGCCGCCTCCTCGCGTTCGCGCCGGGCGCCGAGCAGGATCTCCACCTCATCGGCGAGCAGCGACGCCGCCGCGCCGCGCCTGAGCGATACGCAGCATTCCGCCGCGTGCCGGAGTCTTCCGGGGTCCCCGATCAGCTCTTCGATACGGGTTGCCAGCGCCTCGGGCGTGAAGTCGTCCTCCACCATCATCCACCCGCCACCGGCGTCGGCGAGGGCGGACGCGTTGGCACGCTGGTGGTCGTCGGTGGCGTAGCGATAGGGGACGAGCACCGCCGGGCGGCCCGCCTCGACGAGCTCGGCGACGGTCGAGGCACCGGCGCGGCAGATCACGACATGGGCAGCCGCGAGCCGATCGGGCACGTCGTCGAAGAACGTCGCCAGCTCGGCCTTGATGTCATGGCCCCAATAGGCGAGCCGCACGCGTTCGATATCCTCCGCCCGGCATTGCTGGACGACCTGGACGCGCCCGCGCGCGGCATCGGGCAACAGCGCAAGCGCCGCCGGGACGACGTCGCTCAGCACCCGCGCGCCCTGGCTTCCGCCGAGCACGAGAACCGCGAATTCCCGCTCACGCGGGCCGGCGTAGGGTCGGTCGCGCAGCTCCGCGACGGCGGCGCGCACGGGATTACCGGTTTGCACCGCCCTTTGCCGATCACGGTCGCGGATCCCGGCGACCGAGGCGAACGAGGTGGCGATCCGACCGACCCTGGGCGCGAGGAACGCGTTGGCACGCCCGAGAATGGCATTCTGCTCGTGAATCAGGGTGGGCAGTCCTGCGCGGCAAGCGGCAATCATGGTGGGAAGTGTGGGATAGCCGCCGAAGCCGACGACGGCGCCGGGCCGCAGCCGCGACAACACCCGGCGCGCCTGAAAGAACCCCGCGGCCAGCCGGAGCAATCCGCGCAGCTTGCCCATCAGCCCGTCGCCAAACCCCGCGGCGGAGATGCGGAAGGTCTCGACGCGGCCCAGTGCGTCGCCGTATTCGGTGCCGCGGCGGTCGGTTACCAATGCCAGCGCATGGCCGCGGCGCATCAGCTCCTCGGCCAGCGCCTGGGCGGGGAACACGTGGCCCCCGGTGCCGCCGGCGGCGAGAACGACGGGTCGCGCGTCGGCCATCACCGCCCCTCCTCGCCGAAGCGCCGGCGCGTCAACGCCAGCAGCAGCCCGATCGTCAGCCCGGTCGACAACAGCGACGAGCCGCCATAGCTGATGAACGGCAGCGTCATTCCCTTGGCCGGCATCAGCTTGAGCGCCGAGGCCATGTTGACCGCCGCCTGAAGTCCGAACTGGACTACCAGGCCGCTCGCCGCCAGCATGACGAACAGGTTGTTCTCCTGCAGCGCGCGGGCGAAGCCGCGCAGCACCACGAATGCGAACAGCGCGACGATGATCAAACAGGCCAACAGCCCGAGCTCCTCGCCCGCGACGGCGAACACAAAGTCGGAATGGGCGTCGGGCAGCACCCGCTTGACGGTGCCTTCGCCGGGTCCGCGCCCGAACAGCCCGCCACTCATGAACGCGTCGAGCGATCTCTCGACCTGGTAGGTGTCGCCGGCCGAGGAATCGAGGAACCGGTCGACCCGGCTCGCCACATGCGGCAACTGATGGTACGCCACGACCATCGCGGCGATGCCGAGGAAGGCGAGCAACGCCGCCCATTGCAGCCCGAGCCCGGCGAGCAGGAACTGGCTGAACCATGCAGCCGAGATGATGAAGGCCATGCCGACATCGGGTTGCAGGATCAGCAGTACCGCGACGATGCCGAACAGCGCGCTTGCCGCAATATTGCCGTGCTGCCAAAGCCCGGTCCGCGCGGCGGCGAACAGCCACGCGGCGACCACGGCCATCGCCGGCTTGACGAACTCCGACGGCTGCAACGAGGCCACGCCGAAGCTGATCCAGCGCCGGGCGCCCTTTATCTCGACGCCGATCAGGAACGTCGCCACCAGGCAAATCAAGGCGACCGCGAGCACCAGGACCGTGGTCCGGATGACGCCTCTCGGCGAGAGCAGCGAGACGCCAAACAGAATTGCCAGCGCGACCGGCAGGAAGATGAACTGTCGGCGAGCGAAATAAAACGCATCGAGGTCGAGGCGTACGGCGACCGAGGGGCTCGCGGCGACCGTCATGAGGATTCCGAAGCCCACCAGCATCGCCACGGCGGCCAGCGTCCAGCGGTCGATCGTCCACCACCAGCGGCCGAGAACCGATGTATCGGCGCGGGTAAAGGCCGTCATGTCGCCCCCTTCCCCGCCAGCCCGCGTACGATCTCGCGGAAGGCATCGCCGCGCCGGGCGAAGTTGGGCCATTGATCGAACGAGGCGCAGGTCGGCGACAGCAGGACCACCGATCCCGGCTCGCGCGCCGCGAGATGGGCGGCGTGGACCGCCGTCTCGAGGTCGTTCGATCGGGTTACGGGAACCCGGCCGTCGAGCTCGGCAGCGAAGCGCTCCGTGGATTGGCCGATCAGATAGGCGTGGCGAACATTCGCCAGATTAGGCAGCACGGGGACGAGGCCGTCCTCCTTGGCGATACCGCCGACGATCCAATGGATCGAGTCGTAGCAGGCCAGCGCGCGCGCCGTCGCCTCGCCGTTGGTCGCCTTGGAATCATTGACGTAGCGGACTCCGTCGATGGTCGCGACCACTTCCTGGCGATGCGGCAGGCCGGGAAAGCTCGCCATGCGCTCGACGATGGTCTCGGCCGCAATGCCGAGAGCCCGCGCCACGGCGAACGCGGCGGCGGCGTTCTGCCAGTTGTGCGATCCGGGCAAGGTGTCAATCGCACGCAGGTCGCCCACTGCCTCGCCTGCGCCGGCGTCGAACAGCAGGCCGTCGATCACGGACACACCGTCTTCGAGGCGAGCCTGCACGGATACCGGCACCACGCGCCAGCCGCACCGCTGCCCGAGGTCGGCGGCGAGCGATCGTCCGTACTCGTCGTCGATGCCGACGACCGCAATCTGACTGCCTGCGGCGCGATCGCGAAACAGACGGCGCTTGGCGGCGACGTATCCGTCCATGTCGCCATGGCGGTCGAGATGGTCGGGGCTCACGTTCAGCAACACGCCGATGTCGAACCTCGACCGGTCGATCAGGTCGAGCTGGTAGGACGACAGCTCGAGCACATAGATGCCGCCCGCCGAGAGCGGCGCGAGCGACAGCGCCGGCGGTCCGAGATTGCCGCCGATCTGCACCTCGCGGCCCGAAGCGGCGAGAACGTGACCGATGAGAGACGTGGTGGTCGACTTGCCGTTGGTCCCCGTCACGCCAACGAAGGTCGCCTCGGGACATGCCTCGACCAACAGCTCGATGTCGCCGAGGATTGGACATCCGGCCGCCTCGGCCAGCTCGACCACGGGATGGGGCGCCGGGTGGGTCAGCGGAATTCCGGGGCTCAGGACCAGGGCATCGAGATCGGACCATGCGGTCACGGCGGGATCGGACAACGGGACGCCCTCGCGTGCAGCCGCGTCCCTCGATCCAACGGCGTCGTCCCACGCCGAGACCGACGCGCCGCCGTCGAGCAAGGCGCGCGACGCGGCGATGCCGGACGCGCCGAGCCCGAACACGGCTAATTGCTGATCCTTGCGGGTCGAGACCTTGATCACCGTCACCTCAGCTTGAGCGTCGCGAGACCGGCCAGCGCCAGGATCGATGCAATGATCCAGAACCGGATCACAATCGTCGATTCGGCCCATCCCTTTTGCTCGAAATGATGATGAAGCGGCGCCATTCGGAAGATGCGCTTGCCGGTCAGGCGGAACGAGACCACTTGGACAATGACCGAGATCGTCTCCAGCACGAACAGGCCGCCGATGATCGCCAGCACCAGCTCGTGCTTGGTGATGACGCTGATGGCGCCGAGCGCGCCGCCGACCGACAGCGAGCCGGTATCGCCCATGAACACCATCGCCGGCGGCGCGTTGAACCACAGGAACCCGAGCCCGGCGCCAACCAAGGCGCCGCAGAACACCGCGAGCTCGCCCGATCCCCGGATGAAGTGGATCTGGAGATATTCCGAGAACACCTTGTTGCCGACCAGATAGGCGATCAGCGCGAAACAGCCGGCGGCGATCAGCGCCGGCATGATCGCGAGCCCGTCGAGCCCGTCCGTCAGGTTGACCGCGTTCGAAGCCCCGACCAGTACCACCACCGCCCACGGTATGAAGAACCAGCCGAGCGGAATCAGCAGCTCCTTGAAAAATGGCACCGCGAGGCTCGCGGCGTCGGGCCCGCCCGAGACGTACATGATCCACACCGTCGCGCCGGTCCCGATGGCGACTTGCAGAACCAGCTTCACACGGCCCGCCAGACCCTTGCTCGAGCGCCGGGTGAGCTTCAGGTAATCATCGGCGAACCCGACCGCGCCGAATCCGATGGTGACGACGAGCGCGGCCCAGACGTATTGGTTGGTCAGATCGGCCCACAGCAGCGTCGCGACGGTGATCGCCATCAAGATCAGGACGCCGCCCATGGTCGGCGTTCCCTTCTTGGTCAGCAGATGGGATTGCGGGCCGTCGTCGCGGATCGGCTGGCCTTCCTGCTGGCGCGACTTGAGCCAACGGATCACCGCGGGTCCGAAGATGAAGCTGACGAACAGCGCCGTCATGACCGCACCGCCGGTCCGGAGCGTGATGTAGCGGAATAGGTTGAACACCCCAATGTCGTCGGCCAGCGGATAGAGCAGGTTGTAGAGCATGGTGCGCCTCCCCTACCCGTCTTCCGTCGCGTCGGCGGCATCGAGCAGGGCCTCGACGACGGCCGTCATACGGCTCGCATTCGAGCCCTTGACCATGACGACGTCGCCCGCCTGCACGGCGCGCCTGATGTCGTCGATCAGGTCGGTGCCGGTTTCGGCATGGGCGACGCCGATCCCCGGCGGCAGACGATCGTAGAGCGCCCGCATCTCGCCGGCGGCGAACACCAGGTCGATGCCGTTCGCCGCGACCGGCTCGGCGAGGTTGGCGTGAAGGGCGGCGGATTGCGCGCCAAGCTCGCGCATCTCGCCGAGGACGGCGATCCGGCGCCCGGCGCCCGTGGGCGCGGTTCGGCCGAGGGTCTCGAGGGCAGCCCGCATGGAGGCCGGATTGGCGTTGTAGCTGTCGTCGATCAGGGTGATCGAAGCGCCGCTGACGGCGATCCGGTGGACCTTGCCGCGCCCTTCGAGCGCGCCGAGCGTGGCGAGCTCTCGGGCCGCAGCGTCGACGTCGGCGCCGAGCGCACCGACGGCGGCAATGACGGCGAGGCTGTTCATGACCGAGTGGCGACCGGGAACGCCGAGGCGGTAGTCAATAAGCTGGCCATGGACGTCGATTGAGACGTCGCTGTACCCGTCACCGGGAGCGAGATCGAGAAGCTGGACGTCCGATCGCGGATCGGCGCCGAACCCGATGATGTCATCGATACGGTGACTTCGGGCAGCGGCTTCGAGCCGGTCGAAATGCCCGTTGTCGCGGTTGAGCACCGCGGTGCCGCCTGGCTCCAGGCCGGCGAAGATCTCGGCCTTCGCGTCGGCGATGGCCTCGACCGAATCGAAGTATTCGAGATGCGCCGCCTCGACGTTGGTGATGATCGCCACATGGGGGCGGATCAGCCGGGTCAGCGGCTCGATCTCGCCGGCGTGGTTCATTCCAACCTCGAAGATGCCGTAAGCGGTCTCCGCCGGCATCCGCGTCAGCGATAGAGGAACGCCCCAGTGATTGTTGAAGCTCGACCGGCTGGCGCTGACCGGGCCTTGCGCTTGGAGCACGTGGCGAAGCGCCTCCTTGGTTCCGGTCTTTCCGGCGCTTCCGGTGACGGCAACGATGCGGGCCGAGCCGCGCGCGCGCGACGCGGTGGCGAGCGCGGTGAGCGCCGCCATCGTATCGTCGACGACGTGAAGCGGGGCGTCGGCCGGAAGCTTGTCCGGCACGTGGCTGACCAGACCGGCGGCGGCGCCGTTTTCGAATGCCACGCCGACGAAGCCGTGGCCGTCGAAGGTCGGGCCTTCGATGGCGACGAACAGATCGCCGCGGTCGATTGTCCGGCTGTCGATGGAGGCGCCGGTCGCGCGCCAATCGCGGGTGTTACGCCCGCCCGTCGCGGTCGCCGCTTCGGTGCCGGTCCACAATGCCGCTTCCGTCACGGCGACGCCCCCTCGAGCGCGACGACGGCGGCCCGCGCCGCCTCGCCATCGTCGAACGGGCGCACCGTGTCGCCGATGATCTGGCCGGTCTCGTGGCCTTTTCCGGCGATGACCAGGACGTCGTCCGGCATCAACGCCGCGACGCCGGCGAATATCGCTTCGCCCCGATCATCGAACTCGCGCGCATCGGGGCAGGCGGTCAGGACTTGTGCGCGAATCCGCGCGGGGTCCTCGCCGCGCGGATTGTCATCGGTGACGATCCGGACATCGGCGTGCTCGTGGGCAACCGCGCCCATCATCGGCCGCTTGCCGGGATCGCGGTCGCCGCCACAGCCGAATACGACGATCAGCCGTCCCGCGGTGTGGGGCCGGAGCGCGGTCAGGACATGGGCCAGCGCGTCGGGCGTATGGGCGTAGTCGACGTAGATCGGCGCTCCCGACGGCGCCCGCGCGACGAGCTGGAGACGTCCGGGAACCCCTTCGAGTCCGGCTAGCGCCTCCAACGCAGCGCCGGGATCGTCACCCGTGGCAACAGCGAGGCCGACGGCGCAGAGCGCGTTCGACGCCTGAAACGCACCCGGCAGCGGGAGCTCGACCCGGCACGTCTCGCCGAATGCCCGGAGTGTGAGCATCTGGCCGTCGGCGCGCGGCTCGAGCGCCTCGATCTTGAGGTCTTCGGCCGCCGCGCCGTAATCGATCACCCGACAACCACGCTTGCGGCACACTGACGCGAAGACCTCGAATTCCTCCGAGTCGGCGTTGAGCACCGCCGTCCCGCCTTCCGGCAAGAGCTCGGAGAACAGCCGCAGCTTGGCGGCGCGGTAGTCGTCCATCGAGCCGTGATAGTCGAGATGATCGCGCGACAGGTTGGTGAAGGCGCCGGCCCGGACCGCGACGCCGTCGAGACGATACTGGGCGAGGCCATGGCTCGAGGCCTCGAGCACCAGATGCCCGATTCCGGACGCGACAAGCTCGGCGAGCTCGCCATGCAACGCGACGGGATCCGGAGTCGTGAGCGCGCCCTTGGTCGACATGCCGGGGCCCGTGATTCCGAGGGTGCCGAGGCTGGCCGCCCGGTGGCCCAGCCGGGTCCAGATCTGGCGTGTGAACCAGGCGACCGAGGTCTTGCCGTTGGTGCCGGTGACCGCGGCGATGACGGCGGGCTGGTCGCCGTGAAACCGCGCCGACATGCGGGCCAGGCGACGGCGCGGATTGTCGGCGCGGATCAACTCGACGTCGTCTGCGCCGATCACGCCGGTCAGCGAGACTTCGGGCGAGCCGAGCACCGCGACGGCGCCGCGCGCGACCGCGTCGGAGACGAACCGGCTTCCATCGGTAACCGACCCCGCCAGAGCGGCGAACAGGTAACCTGGGCGAACCTCGCGCGAATCGGATGCGAGCCCGGTGACCTCGACGCTTCCGCCGTGGCCGGTGACGCCGCCTTCGTCCTCCAACAGGTCAGTGAGCCGCAACTTTGCGCTCCTTTCGCTGACCGGGCGGTTGATCGGGCGGCGGGTCGGCGTGGACGCGAACCGCCATGCGCTGGCGCATCCGTTCGGAATTTTCGTCGACCGAGGGCACCCCGAGGATCGGCGCGATGCGCTCCACGACACGCCGGACGATCGGCGCGGCGACCCAGCCGCCGGTCGCGTATCCGTTGGTCCGCGCCGTCCCCTGTGCCTCGTCGAGCATGGCGAATACGACGTAGCGCGGCTGGTGAATGGGAAACGCGGCGACGAACGAGGACAGCAGCGATTTCTTTCGGTAGCGCCGGTTCGAGATCTTCTCGGCGGTGCCGGTCTTGCCGCCGACCATGTAACCGGCGGCATTGGCGTATTTTCCGGTGCCCTCGACGACGGCGAGCCTGAGCAAACGCCGCATCTTTTCCGACGTCGCGGGCGACAGGATTCGGGTGCCGACGATGTCCTCGCCGCGCCGCCGCTTGATCAGCGTCGGCGGATAGAAGATACCGCCATTGACCACCGCGGCGACGCCGGCGGCGAGCTGCACCGGGCTGACCGCGATGCCGTGGCCATAGGCGATGGTCATTGTGTTGACCGGCCGCCAGATCCTGGGCGCCAACGGCGCGCCGACCTCGAGCAACTGGAGCGGCGGGGCGCTCAGCATGCCGAGCCGTCCCATGAAGGCGCGCTGGCGGACGCCACCGACGTCGCGCGCCATCTTGGCCGCGCCGATGTTGGACGAATAGATGAAGATCTCGGGCGTCGAAAGCCAGCGCCGTTTGGCATGGTAGTCGCGGATCCAGAACCGTGAGATGCGGATCGGCCGGGTCGCGTCGTAGCCGCCGTCGAGCGACGTCGATCCGGTATCCAGCGCCTGCGCCGTGGTGAAGATCTTGAAGGTCGAACCCATCTCGTAAACGCCGAGGGTGTTGCGGTTGAACAAGGTCTCGGGCTCGATCAGCGCTGGCCGGTTGGGATCGAAGTCGGGCAGCGAGACCATTGCAACCACCTCGCCGGTGACGACGTCGAGCACCAGGCCGGCGGCGCCGATTGCGCTGAACTCCGCCATGGCTGTCGCCAACGCGTCGTGCAGGACGTGCTGGGCGCGGACGTCGATCGACAGCTCGAGCGGGCCCGGGCGCGAGCGTAGCTCGTCGTCGAAATAGGCCTCTATGCCGGCGATTCCACGGTTGTCGATATCGGTGAACCCGGCGACATGGGCCACCAGGCGGCCCATCGGGTAGACGCGCCGCTGTTCGCGCTCGAAGTCGAGCCCGGGAACGCCGAGCCGGTTGACCTCGTATTGCTGCTCGGGCGTCAAGTGACGCCTGAGCCAGACGAAGCGCCTGGAAGAGCGCAGCTTCGCCACCACCGTCGCCTTGCTGAGTTCGGGCAGGACACCGACCAGCCGGTCGGCGGCGCGCTCGGGGTCCGGCACCACTTTCGGATCGGCCGACAGGGAAGCCGTGGCCAGGCTGGTCGCGATCAGCGCGCCGTTGCGGTCGACCAGATTGGCCCGGCCGGTGGTGAACTTGGCACCGTCGCCCGACCGGGCGAGGCTCGGCTCCTGGGCGCGCTCGATCAGGGTCAGATTGGCGAGGCGGCCGCCGATCACGAGGAAACCGACGGTAAACACCGCGCCGGCGACCAGCAGCCGATTCCGGCCGATGTCGAGCGCCTGTTTGCGATCGCCTTCGAGACGGACCAGATGGCGCGGCAACCAGCTCCCGGAGGTCATTCCCAACCCCCGGCGCGATCTACCAGTCGATCCTCGGGCCGTGCCGCGGCATCGACCCGGAGAGCGTGGGACGGCCCGCTTGCTTCCGGTGCCGCCATGGGATCGGGCGCCTCCAGGGCACGCCGCAGATCGTCAAGCTCGGCGTGCTGCACCGACGACATGGGAACCAGCCCCATCAGCCTTCGGCCGAGTCCGTCAAGCCGGGCCGGCTGGTTGAGGTAGCTCCATTCCGCGGCGAGCACATGAATCGCCTCTTGCTCGGCGACGATCGCGCGTTCGAGACGCCGGAGCTCGTCCTCCAGCGATTGGATCTGGTGCTTGATGACGAACATCCAGACGCCGGCGACGACGGACAGCAAGGCCCAGATCACGGTGGTCTTTCGCATCATGCGGCGTCTCCCGCGGCCCAGGCCGGCGCGGCGGTACGCTCGGCCGACCGGAGCCGCGCCGAACGGGCACGCGGGTTGGCTGCGATCTCGGCCGCCGTGGGATCGATCGTCCCGCGGTGAAGCAATTGGAAGGTGGGAGCCGGCACCGTTTCGCTCGACGGCGGCGCGTGACGCGACGACCGCGCCCGCGCGCCCGAGCGCGCCCGCAAAAAGGATTTGACCTCGCGGTCCTCGAGCGAATGGAAACTGACAACCGCGAGCCGGCCGCCCGGGCCGAGCAACGCCTCGGCCGCGGCGAGGCCGCGCACCAGCTCGCCGATCTCGTCGTTGACGTGGATGCGGATGGCTTGGAACGTGCGGGTCGCCGGATCTATCGGCCCGCCACGGCGGTTGGCCGGATAGGCGCGGCGCACGATCTCGGCCAGCTGTCCGGTACGCTCGATGCGCCCGGCCCGGCGCGCCGCGACGATGGCGCGCGCGATGCGGCGCGAGAAGCGCTCCTCGCCATAGCGAAAGATGATATCGGCCAAGGGCCGCTCGGCCTCGTCGTTGACCACGTCGGCGGCGCTCGGGCCGGACTTCGACATCCGCATGTCGAGCGGGCCGTCGAGACGAAACGAGAAGCCGCGCTCCGCCGTGTCGAGCTGCGCCGATGAAACGCCGACGTCGAGCGCGATCCCGTCGACGGTACCGACGCCGTGCCGGCTGATCAGCGCATCCATCGCCCCGAAGCTGCCGGCGACCAGATGCAGCCGGCCGGCGAAGCGATCGGCCAGATCGGCGCCCCGGTCCAGGGCCTCGGGGTCGCGATCGATGGCCCAGACCGTACAGTCGGCGGCCTCCAAGAGGGCGCGGCTGTAACCGCCGCCGCCGAAGGTGCCATCGACGTAGATCGCGCCGTCGCGCGGGGCGAGCGCCGCGAGCACCTCGCCGAGCAGGACTGGAACGTGGCCGGTCGTCACGACTCGACCCGCCGCGGTCATGACGACTCCTCGCCGCCGTGACGCGCGCGCAGCCGATCGATCGCCCCGGCCTGATGGCGATCGAAGGCCTCGGGCTGCCAGATCTGAAACCGGTTGCCGCGGCCGACGAAGGTCGCGCGATCAGTGATGCCGGCGTGCTCGGACAGCGCCGGCGGCAGGATCACCCGTCCCTCGCCGTCGAACGGCATCTCGCGGACCATCGCCATGATGGTCTCGACAAGATTATCGCCTCCGCCGAGCAGAAGTTGCTCGAAGTCGCCGCCCTCGATCGATTGGTCGGTGCGCCGACGACTCATCTGCTCGAGCAGATCACGGCCGAAGGCCTCGATCGCCGGCTCGGTCACCGATGGATAGGCAATGATGCCCTGAAAGCTGCCGCCGGCCAGCGCGCCACGATACGCCGCGGGAACCGATACCCGCCCCTTGCGGTCGACCTTGTTCAGGTATGTCGACAGGAATGCGGTCAAGCAGCCGGCTCCGTGGCGAGGTCGCACCGGCGACCGGCGCGACAGGCACAACCCATCCCCCATAAGGGGAAATTGGAATAATATGGGGTATCATGGGGTTATATGGGTGTCAATGGGAATAACAGTAATAAACCGAACATCTGCGCCCGTTCCTCCGGATCGCAAAGGCGGGGTCGGAGGATTCCAAGGGACATCAAAATCACCGCCCAATGGAAACGATGAAAAGGATGGATTCGAATTATGTCTTGAATATGTTCTTATTATGTTCTCTAGGAGTCTGTGTCGTACGTTTCAACTAAACGTACTATATTGAGGACATAATAGGAACAAAATACTCGCGGCACGGCGCCAGACGATCTGTAAGCCGGGTTCTGTCCCTGCCTGGGCAGGGGATGGCCATTCATCTGGGACGTCCGTTACCGGACGCCTCGTGCGACCGACCCGGGCGACGGCGCGGAAACCCGCCTGCGGGCCGAAGCCCGCGCGCCGCCCCTATTTGGTCTTGCTCCCGGTGGGGTTTGCCGTGCCGTCCCCGTCACCGGGAACGCGGTGCGCTCTTACCGCACCCTTTCACCCTTGCCGGTCGGCCTCGCGGCGTACCGGCGGTCTGCTCTCTGTGGCACTTTCCCTGGGGTCGCCCCCGCCGGGCGTTACCCGGCACCGTGTCTCCGTGGAGCCCGGACTTTCCTCCCCCCGCCACGCTCGTGCGCAACGAAGAGCGGCCATCCGATCGTCTGGCGCCTCTTACTACGTGGCCCGTGAAGGCCGCGCTGTCAAGCGCATTGCCGGCACAGCGCCACGAGCAGACGATGTGTCTCGCGGTCCATTACGCCATCGATGCGGGACGGGTTGAAGTGGCGCTGGAACGCCTCGACCGCCGCCCTCCTTGTCTCGACGGTCGCGCCGATACCATAGCCGAACCGAACCAGCAGCTCCTCGCCGTCACCAGCGGCGGAATCGCCGGGCCCCGCCCCATTCAGGTCCTCGCCCGCCTCGGGCCACAGGCCGATGCCGGCGCGGGCGAGACGCGGCCAGTCGAACAGCTCGCCGGGATCGGTCTTGCGCCCAGGTGCGACGTCGGAATGTCCAAGGACATGGCGGGCCGGGATGGGATATCTCGACAGAACGTCGCGCGCGACGTCTTCCAGTGCCGCCATCTGAGCCTCGGGAAACGGCCGATAACCGAACTCGTTGCCCGGATTGACCAGTTCGATACCGATGGAGCGGCCGTTGACGTCGGTCTCGCCGCGCCACGAGGCGACGCCGGCATGCCACGCTCGCATTTCATCGGCGACCAAGCGATAGACCGTGCCGTCCTCATCGATCAGGTAGTGCGCGCTGACCTCGGCGGCCGCATCGCACAGGCGCTCGAGCGCCGATCGGGCGCTCTCCATGCCGGTGTAGTGAAGCACCAGCATATCGATGGCCGATCCCGCGCGCCTGGGTCCGAAATTCGGTGACGGGCGCTCGATCATGAGCGGAGGACCGTATTCGTGTCGACTGTCGCGCCACACCGCCACCACGACGGCGCGCGCGCGGCCATTGAAGCCGAGCTGTCGTGACTAATCCACCGGAATCTGAGCTCCGCCGGATCGCCGCTTGGTCGATTTTCGGTTCGGTATGGAGGTCCGCTAGGCGACGTTGCGGTCGGCGCTGCGCGAGTGGTTGCGTCGCGGATCGACTTCGCGATAGGCCATTCCAACATGCTCGGCGCAATACGAGAAGCTCTCGTGCGTCGACTTGCCGCAAAAACGAAAATCTTCCTTGCCGGGCTCGCCGAACGGCCACTGGCACGTCCGGAACGGAGACGCCCCGCTCGTCTTAAATACTGAGACCAGATCCTTATCTCGTGCCATCTCAAC